>Ga0102878_1000012_pt1 | contig 86644 bp, 66 predicted proteins | sample Colrivmet1548A02_FD_78447 | JGI IMG/M metagenome (GOLD analysis project Ga0102878, IMG submission 78447) | Estuarine microbial communities from the Columbia River estuary - metaG 1548A-02 | ecosystem: Environmental > Aquatic > Marine > Intertidal zone > Estuary | place: USA: Columbia River...
GTGTAGCTGGTGGTTCAGGTTTATCTAGAACTTCAGGTTTATCTGGATCTTCAGGGACTTCTGGTTCTAATGGTACTGACGGTATGGCGGGTAATAACGCCACATCAAAAATATCTGGTACTTCAGGAACTTCTGGTTCTAATGGTACAAATGGTAACAACGGTGTTAACGGTAATAGCGGTAACAGTGGATTAAGTGGTACAAACGGTTCTAATGGTACAAACGGTAACAATGGTGCAAACGGTAATGGTGGTGTATCTGGGTTAAGTGGTACAAACGGTTCTAATGGTACAAACGGTGTTGCTGGTAACAACGGTAATAGCGGTTTAAGCGGTAACTCAGGTTCTAACGGTTCTAACGGTACAAATGGTGTTAACGGTGTTGCGGGTAATAGTGGATTAAGTGCTGTTTCTGGTTCATCTGGATCTTCTGGAACAACTGGTACTTCTGGTGTAGCTGGTGGTTCAGGTTTATCTAGAACTTCAGGTTTATCTGGATCTTCAGGGACTTCTGGTTCTAATGGTACTGACGGTGTTGCTGGTAACAACGGTAATAGCGGATTAAGCGGTAACTCTGGGTCTAATGGTACGAATGGTACAAACGGTGTTGCTGGTAACAACGGTAATAGTGGATTAAGCGGTAACTCTGGATCAACTGGTACAAATGGTTCAAATGGTGTTAACGGTGTAGCTGGTAATAGTGGACTAAGTGCTTTATCTGGATCTTCAGGTTCTAATGGTACGACTGGTACTTCTGGTGTAGCTGGTGGTAGTGGTTTATCTAGAACTTCAGGATTTAGTGGTTCTTCAGGGACTTCTGGTTCTAATGGTACAAACGGAAATAATGGTGTTAACGGTAATAGTGGTAACAGTGGATTAAGTGGTACGAACGGATCAAACGGTACTAACGGTAACAACGGTAACAACGGTGTATCTGGGTTAAGTGGTAACTCTGGTTCTAACGGATCTAACGGTACAAATGGTGTCGCTGGTAACAGCGGTAACAGCGGTGTATCTGGCGTATCTGGATCTAATGGTTCTAATGGTACGAATGGTGTCGCTGGTAACAGCGGTGTATCTGGCGTATCTGGATCTACGGGTACAAATGGATCAAGCGGTAACAACGGTAATAATGGTAACAGCGGCCTATCTGGTTCATCTGGCTCTTCAGGAACTTCTGGTTCGTCTGGTGTTAGTGGTGCTAGTGGTGTATCTGGCGTATCTGGATCAAACGGTTCTTCTGGTACAAACGGTAACAACGGTGCCAACGGTAACGGTGGTGTGTCTGGATTAAGCGGTTCTAACGGATCAAATGGTACAAATGGTAACAGCGGTAACAACGGTGTATCTGGTTTAAGCGGTAACTCTGGTTCTAACGGTTCTAACGGTACAAACGGTAACAACGGTGTTGCTGGTAATTCAGGTGCTAGTGCTGTTTCGGGGTCTACTGGTACAAACGGATCAAGCGGTAACAACGGTGTTGCTGGTAATTCAGGTGCTAGTGCTGTAAGTGGTTCATCTGGATCTTCTGGAACAACTGGTACTAGTGGGCAACCAGGTGTACCTGGTCAATCAAGACCAGCTGGTACTTCGGGTTCATCTGGATCAAATGGTACTTCGGGTAACAACGGTGTGTCTGGTAACAGTGGTGGATCTGGTGTATCTGGCGTATCTGGATCTAATGGTACTAACGGTACTAACGGTGTATCTGGTAATACGGGTAACAGTGGTGCTAGTGGTCTTTCAGGTTCTTCTGGATCTAACGGTACACAAGGTACTAACGGTGTATCTAGAATATCTGGGTTAAGTGGGTCTTCTGGTTCAACTGGTACTTCAGGAACCTCTGGTTCTGGTACTTCAGGTGTATCAGGTAATGGTACTTCTGGTCAATCAGGTTCTAACGGTACTTCTGGTACATTTGGTAACTCGGGTATCTCAGGTCAATCAGGTTTGTCAAGAACTTCTGGTTCTAACGGTACTGACGGTACAACTGGTAACAGCGGTAACGGTGGTTTATCTGGTTTATCTAGAACATCAGGTTCTTCTGGTGCTAACGGTTCTAACGGTACAAGCGGTGTTGCGGGTACTAGTGGTCAGTCAATCAATGGTACTTCTGGTATCAGTGGTGGTACATTTACTAACCAACCTGACTTCCTAGTTAGGACAACAAGTACTACAACTGTGCAAAGTGTTAGCTTCTTAAAAGTTGATGTAACTAATACAAGATTGGGTATCAATAATAACTCACCAGCTTATACGTTAGATGTAAATGGAACAATCTATGCATCTGGTAATATTATAGCGTACTCAGATGAAAGAGTTAAAGAAAACGTAGTTACGATTTCAGATGCTCTTAATAAAGTTAGAAACTTAAGAGGTGTTAACTATACAAGAAAAGATATCGAAGATAAGTCACTTCAGATGGGGGTAATTGCTCAAGAAGTTCAGAAAGTTATTCCAGAGGTAATCTCAATTAGAGAATCCGATGGTCACCTAGCGGTAGCATATGCGAACATGGTAGGTTTACTTATCGAAGCGATAAAAGATTTAGATAATGAAATACAAAATCTAAAGAAATAAAAGAAAAGGGGCTTTAAAGCCCCTTTTTTATTTTCTTAGATTCTTTAGTGACACTAAAGCTAGTTCTTTTGCCCTTTTCTTGTTAATTCTGAGACTTTCGTCTATAAAAGGATACTTTATATTACCAAGAGAAGAAATCATCTCTAAAGCGATGTTTTTGGCTTGTTCCACATCTTTAATATTAACATATTCAAAAGGTGAGTGCATATTGTAATATCCCACAGAATAATTAATACAAGAAAAATCGTGAAAAGCACCTAGAATACTTACATCTGTATATGGGTGTCTACCTAAAACGTAATCACCCATATAGTCTTCTAATATTGGTTTTATTGTGTTATAAAAATCACCGTTCTCATCGAAGAGCTTTACACCGTTACAATAATGGGTTACCCAATCTGATTCGGGGGCATCAAATTGTAAAACATAACCAACGTCACTAAAAAAATTTTCGTCTGATAGGGTAGATCCTAGACACCCATATTCTTCCCCAACGAAAAAAACTGCTTTTATCACATCAACTTTATTTAGTAATTCTAAACAAACATATGTACCTGCCTTATCATCGCCACCACAACCAGACTCTTTTTTGGTTTTTTTATTTACTGCGTACAATATATCTTGGTTATTTTGGTTATGTAATATCTCTATTTCTGATATTCTGTGGACCGTATCTGTATGGGAAACAACACATGGGTAATGATCTGCGGAACCCTTTGTGACGTAAATATTATCAAATTCATCAACTACGTAATCTAAATTACTCTCCTTTAAATATTTTATTATCTTAGCGACCATATATTGTTCTTGACCACAGTAAGATGGTGTACTTAATAGATCTTTTAATTTTTCTAAACTCATTTTTTTACTTTAAAAAAAAGGGTCAACGATTAAGATGACCCATTTATTATCCTATAATTGCAAATATAATCAAAAAAATTTACCTAAAAAACTTTTTTTCTTAACCTCTTCAATAACTTCTTCAACTTTTTGCTGTTCTTCTGGAAGATAATGTTTAATACCATCAATAACCATTTCAGTTGTAATTGTCTTGGAACACTCAAAATGTCTTGGTGTGTCTTTATGGTCTGGACACCATTCCCAATCACCAGGGTTGAGCCAATGTCTATTAAAGCAACCATTACAAGTGTTTTGAGTGTCTGGTGTGAATAATCTGTAACAATCACCGAATTCTGATACTGGGTAACTAAACCCAGAAATTAAAATTGTTGGTGTCCCTACTGCCCATGATAACCAACTTAATCCGCTACCAAGCCCAATAAATAATGATGCGTGTTTAATATCAATGATTCTATCCATCAAATCAATATGACCACCAGTTTTATCAATAACACCTTTTAATGTACCACCCAATTTAGAGTCATGCCATGGATCCCCTAATTTTTCCGATGTAATCATAACAACCTTATAACCCCTATTGTTTAAGTAGTCAATAACAGCTTGCCAACCACCTGGATTCATCCAATACTTAGCATGCGCTGAGGCGTGTGGGGCGATTACAGCGTATTTACCTTCAAACCTACTAGGTTCATCTGGTATGTTAATCATTGGTTTAATCTCCGTATATTCTAAACCCAGAATACAGGATGATGTCTCTTGCAAAGGGTGTTGTTTAAAATCAATTGGTATTTTTGTTTTAACAACCTCTTGTCCATCATAGAACCAACCAATTTTGTACATGGCGTATAAATTATGGACTGGAGTTCCTGGCGTAATAAATGTAATTTCTGGATACATCTTTTCAAACCAATCATTATGAAAAGTTGAGCAGAGTATCTCACAGTTATGTTTTTTTCTGAACTCATCAATGTAGGGGAACCAAGCTAACGTATCACCAACAGCTGAACTATCTAAATGAACGTAAACTCTTTTATTTTCAGCGTTATAAGTGTGTTGGAATACTAATTCATTCGTATCTAACTCATACGCCTTGATATCCCACTCAACAAAGTACTCAATTGAGCTTTTTGTCCACATATTATTTGTTATTTCCCAAGTATGGATTACTTCACCAGTCTTATTGTCCGAAAAAACAACACGATAGCTTTTTTCCATTGGACCTTTAATCTCAAAAAACGCCCCGTTTATAAAATGTACGATAAATGAGTTTGAGGGTTCCTTATAGTCGATACCCAAAATTTCGGTATTATTATACTCGTTAATTAATATTTCCTTCATATTTTTTATAGATAAAATTATTTATTATTAATAGATCAACAATGTCATTTTCTAAATGATTAAAAGCCTCATTTGGGTGACATACAATTGGTTCCTCATGCACATTAAAAGATGTGTTTAAAAGAATAGGTACACCAGTAATTTTATTATATTCACCCAAAATTCTGTGAAACGTTGGATTGTTTTCTGATGTTACTATTTGAATTCTTGCGGTTTTATCTTTTGGGTGAACTACCGTTGGTATTTTTTCCGCCCACTCTGGTTTTGTATCATATAACATGGTCATAAATTGTGCGGTATATCTAGATTTTTTGATCTCAAATATTTCGTCAGCATATTCATCCATAACAGCTGGGGCAAACGGCATAAAATCATTTCTTTGTAGTTTGTCGTTAATCTTATCGTATGTTTCTGGGTTAGTGACTTCACCAATAATACTTCTATTACCTAAAGCTCTTGGCCCGTGTTCATATCTACCGTTAAATAGACCCATTATTTTACCTTCAGACAAATATTTCGCTGCTTTTTCGGGTGTAAATAATTCTCTGGAGAATTTATTCATATCCCAGTATTTTTCCCCAACCTCATCATCAGTAAAACCGATACCCATAAAAACGTTATCCAATTTAAATGGTTTAAATGATGGGTCAAATATTTTATGTGTCATTAATGCACACCCTAAAGGACAACCCTCGTCACCCATTGGGGGTGCGACAAAAACCTCATCAACCCAATATAATTCGTTTATCCTTTTATTTAACTTAACATTCGCAAATACACCACCAGCTAAAGCGAGTTTTCTAACTTTAGGGAACATATTATGTAAGTTATTAAGTAATTGTGTTATTTTTTCTTCAAAAACTACTTGGCCCGTATATGCTATGTCAGCTTTAGACCCAAAAAATACTTTAGAACCTAGCATTCTGTAGTAGTTAGAATAAAAATCTTCGTATATTTTCCCAAACAGGACTTCAGAATCATCAGAATCTGTGTGGATACCATTAATTTTTATGCACTCGTTAAATGCTTTATAGGCAATGTCATAGTGAGAACCATGTCCAGCCATACCAACTATCTTACCTTCATCTTTAAGTCTTTTAAACCCTAAAAATTCGGTTAACATAGCATAATAGTGACCAAATGATTTGTTTTTTAGGCCTAAACCATCAATATAGGTTAAATTACCGTTTGAACCAATAAAATATTTTGCACTATATTGTCCACCACTAGCGTCCATAGTTACGACTAGCGTATCCTCATCAAAACCACTTAAATAATAAGCGGTACCAGCGTGTGAATCGTGGTGATCAATAAATACGTATTTATGTTCTGGAAATGCACCTAAACCAATGTTTTCCCAAAAGTATTTAACTTCGTTCTTTGGGTAATAACTAGTTATGTAGTCAATTGTGTTTATATCTAGATTGAATCTATTAATAGCTTCTTGCATTGATTTATCTGGAAACCTAAAATAGTCACCATAAAAATCCTTATAAACTTTGATTCTTGTGTGCCTCTCCTCTTCCAAAGAAAAAATTATTTTACCGTCTTCCATTAATGAAACACCGCATGAGTGTGCTCCAGCCGATAACCCTAATATTTTCATGCTTTAATGTGGTTTTTATATAGTTCGGCTAATTCTTTCGATCTATTGAGCCAGGATAACGATTCAGCGTGATTTATTGCTTTCTCACGATATAACTCGTAGTTATTTATGATGTCATCCAAGCCACGAACTAATTCTGTGACAACTCTAGGTGCTCTCCACATACCATCAAAATCAGTTTCCATCTCAATCCACCCATTAACAGGTAAACCACAAGCAGCGGCTTCTAAAATAGTTAAATTTGGGTGCCCAGCTTCTAATTCTGATGGATGCATAAAGATTGTGTGCCTGTGATATAAATCAACGAGCTCTTCTTGGTTTGGTTCCCACTCCAGATTTAACTTTGGGTAAGCGTAAACCCATGGATTTTCATTTAAAAAGTTCTCATTATTTCTAGGTCCAGCAATTGTAATTGGTAGATTCTTAGCCATAGCCGCTTTTATCGCAAAACCAAAACCCTTTCTATCATACCCGTTCATCCCAGCCAAACCATTATTAGCTAAACAAAGCAATTTATGTTCTTTGGGTCTATTATTGTTTGGTTTAAAAAAATCAGTGTTGACACCGTGAGAAAAATAAACCGCTTTAGGTGTGTCAAAATAAGGTACCAAAAATCTACCTGGCATTAATGATACTTGGGAATTTTGTATTGCTTTTAAATTTTCATTAAAAACAAAAGAATTCTTACCGTAATAATGTGCGTGGTGATCATGTAGTTGATATATGTAAGGTACATTTCTTTCGTGCAAAAAATTAGCTAGATTAGCCATGTGAACATGGACAATATCATAATCACCAGGATTAATCTCGTTAGCGTATTTAATGTCAACCTCATGACCTAACAACCTAAGGTTTTGGGTGAATTCCCAAACAATTTTTTCAACAGCCCCCCAATTAGGTGGTGGTACTGGAATTCCACATCCAGGGTGTACTTGGCAAATTTTCATAATCGTTTTTTTGTGTATAATAAAGCTAAATTTGTATTTTTATGGACTTGTTCATATTTAATATCAAACCCATTTATTGTGAATTTTTCTATTATCTCTAATATTTTTTCACTATTGTTATAAATGTCATGTAATTCAATCACCCATTTATTAATTTTTTTCATCGTATTATCGGGCATATTGATTAATAATGGATATTCCCACCATTCAATATCAACCTTCATAAAATCAACATAGAATAAGTTAAACTCGGATAACATTTTATCTACATTATAATGACCTACTTCATCCCTGTCGGAAACAAACGCTTTTATTGTCGTCACGTTTTCATTTACATTTTGATTTAACGTTTCAAAATATAATTCATCGCACTCAAAAGAATAAACGTGTTTGGCCTTACGTTGTTTTAATGCGTAATTAGTGAATAAACCAATGTTGGCACCACAATCAATAACAATGTCGCCCTCCTCAATAAAAACGCCATGTCTTGAATATTCATGATCCACCCAAATTTCCTTAAAGACGTCTTTACACCATTCGATATCGAATTGTGGGTGTTCCGAGCATACTTTATAACCGTTATATTCCATTAATTTGTGAAAATTTCAGCGTAATCGTTATCTTTATTTTTTTCTTTTTTATCTACAATTGAATAACCAGGTAGATGTTTTGTGTAGATTTTATCAGCCATAGCACCGTGTAGATTTGCCACTTTAGTCATCCATAGATCAAACGCATCCCACTTACAATTGTTAAATTTTTCAGCAAAAGTAGGTATTTTTTCTCTATTAATCAAGTAAGACTGTGCTGGTGCGAAAATAGTTAAATTTAATAATAAGTCTTCACGTACACCATTATATCGTTCAGCGCAATAATTACCAAAACCAACCATATCAACATTCTCTTCTTTAGCTAATTCTGACCATCTTACTAGTTTATCGTATAACTCTTGGTATGGTGCATCAATAATAACATCCCCTTCAAAAATTAAAACAAAATCGTATTTGTCGTTATCTGGTAAGGTTATACCGTTTTTATGTGCTAAGAAACACCCGTAGTGCCCTGGTGATAATTTAAAGTAACCAGGTTCTAAGGCAATGTCATATGGTCTATTACACGTTTCATGTGGTGGTAAGTCCTTATAAATCAAATTAACTTGTTGGTAATACTCAACATTATCAAAATTACTAGCAAAATCTTTTAACGAAAAAGCTGATCTAATTTCCTTTTGGTTTGTTTCTGGTTCTGTAACTAAATGAACAATTCTAATTCTAGGTTTCTTTGTATCACCATTAAATAAGTCTGGGTTATTTAAATTACCATGATATGTGAACATACCATTATTAGGTAAAGTATTTAATAGGTATTCACTATCAATTCTAATTGTTTTATATTCAATTAATTGTTTGGTGTCTTTATCGAAAGATGAATACTCCACCAAATACTCATCATTGAATGATAAGTCATAATTTGTTAAACCATACCAAGAACCTTTACCTGTTACCGTTACTTGGTCCTCTTTTAATAACTCACCATTTTTATTTACCTTTATGTTAATAATTCTACTATCAACTGAATTTGATATTTGTAAATAAGTGACAAAGGCGTTTGGTATATTTGATGGTAAAATTGTAAAATATTCTACTCTAGAATAATCTCTGTGCTCTAAATTGTTTTTAATCTCTAAATTAAACTGTTCCTCATTAACCAATTCAATATCAGTTAGTTTATTTTTGAAGGCGAAGAACATCATATTCTCATAACCATTACTATAAGACCCCCATTTTTCTTTTAAACTCTCGTAATCCTCAGCTGAGTGTACTGGTTCCATTACATCTAAAAAGAATTTAGGCCTAACCCCCATAAAAAATGTGGTAACCGAGTGTCCTTCTTGATTATTTGGCATATCACCAAAATATCCCGACTTTGTGTTTAATATAGCTGAAATATTATCTAAGTAGGCATCATTTTTAATTATATAATCATAATTTAAAAAATAAACTTTATCGATACCCAACTGATTTGCCAGTGCTGCACCGTTATAGTAGTTAGTGTAACAAGTTGGTCCGTGATAAACATCATTACCCTCACCCCTCAAATTAACGAATGCAAAAAAATCAGCCTCACCGTACCTACTTTGGGAGTAGAAAGTGTGTTTTGTTAAAATATTATTTTTATCGTAAATACAATAGTCAACCAAATTTTGTAGATCGGGAGAAATCGGGAGATGTGATGTTAAAATAACTTTCCTACCAGTGTTTTTTGCTGCTAAAATACATTCAACTGTAGTATCAAATGCACTTTTTGTTGTTGGATAGGTTGAGATGACGATAGCCTCGTTACTTCTATTAATAGCTAACGCTGTATTACTTTGATAACCGTTTTCTAGTGTTTCTTTAATTAAAGAACGATTTTTTTCTAAATCAATAAAGTCCAAATATTTGATATTGTCGAACTTATCAAAATAATTTAAATAAACACTAAGATTATAAATCAGTATCGGCATATTCCATGAAATTGCTTCACGAATAACCAGTGGCATTGTTTCTTTATCATTATCCGATCCTCTAGATGTAAATAAAAATAAATCCATAGCCTGGTAAAATCTATCGACATCTTTTCTTTCACCATGCCAAATAACATTTTTAGGTTTATTTATCATTAATGGTTCCCAGTAATAAGCGAAGTTACCCGCTTGATTACCAACAGAATGGAACACATATTCTGGCATTGATCTAGCATATTCAAAAAATTCGGCTTGGTTTTTTCTTGGTGTGAATAAACCAACATGCAGGACGTGTTTTTTTGTTGGGTCTAGGCCTAGATCTCGTAAAGCCCATTCTCTATCAGGTCTTTGTTTATATTCAATTGGGTATTCAACTAAAACTTTTGGTATGTCGCTTATTGGTTCAAATAAATTAATTTGCCAATTAGACACAAACATAAATTTATCTGGAAAAAATTTCTTTTGTGTGGCATCGTAAGATGAATCATGGGACGTTTCAACAATAACATAATTACGATCTTTTTTGTAAATTTGTTTGGCCACATCAAAATCCATAAAATATTCTGGGATTTCTTCTAAGTGAATAATATCTGGGGATATTCTATCGATGATATTAATCAACTCCATTTTATTTTCCTCTAACGTGAAAAATTTATCAGAATCGACCATAGAAGTGATTTTATCTCTTTGTACAACTAGAACACCGCCAGTGTGATTAGACCACTCAATAACATAAATCTCAAATACGTCTCTAAGTAATTCTATTTTCTTTGTGAGGTATTGTGGTAATCCACCCGTAGATAAGTGGGGTGCAATATATAATAATTTCTTCATATCTGGTTATATTTTTACACCACAAATATAGTAAAAAAACAAACAAATATAAATAAAAAAAGGGTGGAAAAATTCCACCCTTTAATATTGGTATATAACCTTTAAAGATTATCTCAATCCAGCGATACCGAATTGTACGATATTCTTACACTTGATCACACCATAGAAACGGTTGTTAACCATTTTCTTAGCGTAACGGGTCATGATACCCTTTACAGGTGCGAAAGTGAATGGGTTATACATAGTTGGGGTTAATTGCATTGGCACGTATGGTGCGTAGATGTAACCAGTATCCAACAATGAAGTACCTTTGTGACCCATCAAGATAGTGTCAGCAGGGAAGTAAGGATCACGGTATACTTGGTATCTTCCACCCAATGAACCGATTCTCTCGATACCCATGTTAAATTTATCTTGCTCAGGCGCAGCGTTTGATACGTGGAAGTACTCTAAATCGTCTAAGATAGCTGAAACTTCAGCAGAAACAACGATCCAGTTAGCACCACCTCTTAAAGTAGCTTTGTGGATTTGAGCTGAAACTTGGTTGATCGCAGTGATCAAAGTTTGGTTCCACTCTTTTTGAGTGTAGAAACCGTTTGATGCAGATAAACCACCAGTGTTTACTCTTGAACCAGAGTAATCCCAAGTCATTCTCCATGCAGCACCTCTTCTCAAGTCTCTTAAGATTTCACGGTCAACTTCAGCAGCAACTTGCTCAGACAATAAAGCTGTTAATTCAGCTTCAGCATCAATGTTATGGAACGCTGATACGTCTTGAGCTAATTCTGGTGACCATTGAGCTCTTAATTTTCTTTCGATAACAGAAACTGTTACAGATTTAAGTTCGAAAGAAACTTCACCCATTTGATCTTCATACTCTAATGAATCGTATTCTTTAGCAGTAACAGTCAAACCAGTTAATGGTAATACAACTGATGCGCTATTGTTAACAACAGCAACATAGATGTCACCGTTAGCTTCCATGATTGAGTTACCATACTTTTGAGCTGGTAAATAGAAATCAAAGTCAGCGTTAGCGGTAGCAGAAGTCATAGCCAATGTTGACATTACTTCTTCAGCATTTTCCCAGTTGGTGATTGATGCACCAAAGTTAACTTTAACGATTTCAGTAGCGCCAGCAGCAACTGAAGTACCAGCTTTAGTAGCGTATCCGTTACCAGCTGTAGCATACTCAAACAAGTTAGCTGTAGTCAACGTACCAGTTAAAGTAGTTGCAGCACCTTTAGACGTGTCATAAAGACCGTTTTCACCGTAGAAAGCGTCATACAAGTTAGGGCTAACTTGAGTACCAGCTGGGTTAATACCAGCAGCACCAGCGCTAAATGCAGAGTTTTCTAATTTCGGTACGAAGTAGAACAATTTACCGATAGGTAAGTTCAACGCTTGTACAGAAACGATTTCGTTTGCTAATAATTTTGAGAATACTCTTCTCACGATTGGGAATACCACAGTTTCGAAAGAACCTTCGTTACCTAAAGCAACTGATTCATTAAGCATATAAGATGCTTGGTTTTCAAATAATTGTGCGATATTCTCTTTTCTGTGACCAGCTAAGCCTTCCAAAAGACCTAAGCTGTCCCATCTTTCGATTACGTCAGCACGTACAGTTTTCAAGTGATTTAAACTTACGTTACCAACTTTTCCAGATTCTAATAATGCTCCCATTTTAGTAATTTTTTTAAGTTTGTTTTTTATTTGTTATTTTAATTTTAGATTTTACCGATGATCTCAAGAATTCTTGATAATTGCGGATTCTGGTATGCTGTTGATTCGTTTAATTTTGATGAACCACTAGCTTTAGGTGTCTCCATAATTTTTTCTTCGACCATCTGTTTTGTTGCGGCCTTATTTGAACTAAATTGGCTTTGCAATGTGTTGAAAATTTCTCTAGATTCGTTTAAGTTTTTAGCGTTATCGAATCTTTTCAAAACCTCTAATTTCTCATCCTTAGTGGTTGAGTTTTCAGTAATCAATTTAATTGCATAGGTCAAATTAGAAGAAAATAATGCAACTTCTTGCAATTGTGACTTAAGATTTTTGATCGCATCTTTATATTCAGTTTCAGAACCTTTAAATTCCTCAACTAAACCTTTCATACCATCTAATTCTTTAGTCTTTTTATTATTTTCAGCCACTACTTCTTGGTATTTTTTTCTCATAACAACCAAACTTTCGTGTAACTCTTGTTCTTTGTTTTTCATATGAGCCTTAGCGGTGTTATGATCAACGTCTTCTTCAACCGTTTCTTCAACAGTTTCTTCGACAGTCTCCTTAACATCGGACTCATTTGTTTCTTCAGCCACATCTTTGGTTTCTTCGACAGTTTCTTCTAAATCCTTTACGTCATCTTCAGAAATCTCGAGCTCATAGATAGGCTCTTCTTCTAGTTCGGTGGTTTCATCTTGCATCTCACCTTCAGCGATTTTCATTTCCTCAGAATCAGTTTCTTCAGCATCATCCGCTGGGAACTCATCTGTTGATTCTTCATCACCTTCAGGTTTTTCTTCAGACGGTTGGATATTAATTTGAATACCACCATCTGGTTTTTGCACGATTTCGATCTCATCCGCTGGGTCCATAAGGTCAAAGTGTTTAATCACTTCCTCATCTGGTTGGTCCGTTAAATCGATAACTTCTTCATCACCACCCATATCACCCGCAGGATCTATAACTAGTTCTTCATTGTCATCACCATTAATTGGATTATCACCCATAGGTTCTTGATCACCAGGTAAACCGTCACCTGGCATGTCATCTGTTAACTCTTCGTTAGTCCAAGCCTCATCGAGGTTTTTCTTAACAATATCTTCCAATTCCCCTTTAAGAGTACTTGTTAAAGCGTAATTAGCGTTCTTTTCGACCGCTTCTCTTAGTTCTTGAATCTCAGCAAGAGTTTCTGCCAAAATATTTGTTTTGCTCATCTTTTAATTTATTAGAAAATTATTATGATATATTATCTTAGTAATAAATATGAACAAAAACAGGAAAAGACAAAAAAAATAAAAAAATTTGATTTTATAGGAAATAAAAAAAGCCACCGAAAGGTGGCTTTAATATAAAAAATTAATTTCTTTTTATTGGGCGTTAAGTTCAACACCTTCTGGTAGGATGATTCTTGTGTATCTAGACTCATCAACCTTAAGAATTCTGTAATCACCCATGTAACCTTCTAAATCCTTAATGACAGAGGCTTCAGCGTCTGTAACAGAAATAGCTTTTGTTAGGTGGTTCTCTTTAATTTTTTTAACTTTACCAGTTTGCTCATCTTCAACGATAAACTGGATTGTAACTGTGTACCAATAGTAATTTTTCATAAAAAATATTTTTTAATTGATACAATATTACGAAATATTTCCCAATTAGGCAAATTAAAACTTAAGAAATTTATTCAATTTAGCGACCAAATCTTCTTTAGATTCGCCACCAGTATACTTTTCACCAGTCGCTCTATTGACACCTTTGGTTTCTTGGACTTCTTCTGGTTCAGTTAAAACTTCATCATATTTAGAAAAATCTTGTGCATCTTTATATAGGTAAGAGCCAGGTGTCGATGGTGATGAGACAATGTCCCAACAAATTAATTCAAAATCCGACTGTACTACGTTTTTACCACCAACTTTTTTCAAAGAACCGACTCCTCTAGAGGATATACCTAGTGTCATACCATATGATAAGTACATGGCAACTAAATCGCCATTACATGAAATAACACCATTTCTTCTGAAACCTTCTGAAACTAATATTTCTAATTTACCAATTAAAACATTATCTTTCCAGAACATATCAACTATTCTGTGTGGCGACCCACCTTTTAAAGATATTACAGATTCCTGTGGGTGGTCTAGTTCATGAAAACTAGCATTTCTAGCAATAACCTCTCTATATTTTTCAACTTCACGTCTTAAGATATCCTCTGGGTATACTCTACCGTTCCTGTTCTCAACACCAAATTTTTGTAATGTTGCGTAATAATATATTGGTTTTGATAGGTCTATAGGGCCTTCAACGTTTTCATTTAATATTTCTCCTGTTATAGATTCTGATACGGATCCAGCGTCCCCTTCAATTAAGATACCAAATCCTTCTTCGTTTTCTTTTAAAATTTTTAGTCCCATTTTAATTTCGTATAAAAAAATAACCGTTTATGATTATATCTAATAAATATATTCAAAAACGGTTAAGGACCCAATGGGTATTAATTTTTGGTGGGCGGGTTAATCCTCAGAAATATTAAAACCGATTTTTTCATCGGTAATTTTTGATTTTTTCAATCTTTTTACTGTTTCATCATAAGGATTCTTCAAAATATATAACGAAATAAATGTTTCTTTTAAATGCGCCATGGTGAAGTTATTGGTGTCTTTAACCAACTTATCGAGGTCGTATAACTTTTTATCTTCCTCATTTAGTATTGAGTTGAAGAATATGTTTCGGTCACCAGCATTTGGTTTTTCTATTTTATATTTTTTATCAAATCTAGACGGCCTATCTTTAATTCTATCTGGTATTTTTTCCAGATTATTTGTTGTTGCAACATAAACAACATTTTCAATCGAATTTAATCCGTCTAGAAAATTTAAGAAAACTTCCTCACCGTATTTATCAATAACTAAATCGATGTCTTCAATAACACAAAGTAGCGGTCTTGTTTTTTCTACTTTACGCACCAACTTCGCTAACTCAACCCAATTATACGGGTTTTCAAAATAAATGCACAAACCATTATATTTTTTTAGCTCATCAACAAGTAAATGGATTAAAGATGTTTTACCACAACCAGGGTCACCATAAAGTATAATACCCCTTTTAGGTGTTAGGTTATAATTTTTAAACCTATCAATATTATCCCAAAACTTTTTAAGATCCTCAATGATTTCATTATGAGGTAAAGACGGTAAGTGAAAAAATTCATCGCTTTTATATGATAGCTTTGAAATACCGAAACCATTGTGATCGTTGTAAATCATTGAATACAAACCAGAGTCTACAGTCGCAACAGTTTTAAAGTTAAAATAAAAATCGTTATTATTAATTGTGTACCATGATTCAATTGTTGGTAACAAACTTTCCACATGATTTTTTAGTGCTTCTGAAGAAGATCCATCATCTTCAGGAATTAGGTCATATAACTCTTCGTGATCCATTAGCTGCTTTTTTTGAATAGAAATCTAGTTTATTTTGTTCTAAAGACTCAATAACAAGATTAGATAATTCCCTCATGTTTTTAAACATTAAAGTTGAATTAAATTTTATTTTTTCTTTTGGGTATACCGTAACTTCGATAAACATAAAGCTCTTTTTATTTAAAGACATACCTGAGGCTCTTAAATCTAAATCAACAATGAAATATTCATTAAATTTTGTTCCATCAAGCTTTTCTTTAATGTTAACCATAATTTTTTTTCTGATTAACCTTATAAAAGATTCGTAATTTTCGTCTTCTTTGGGTGTAACCCAAGACTCAATGTTTAAATAAACAGCGTTCAATTTAACAGCGTCTATTGTCCCATATTTCACTCTGAACTTATCGTCAGTGAATAGTTTTTTCTCTTTACCGAATTTTGTTTGCATTTTTGTTTTACCATGTTTTCTATTTTTATTATTATGATATTATAATAATAATAAAATTTATCCAATTTTCCAAATATTTATACTATAGGACAAAACCAAAAAACATGCTATGAAAAAATTTATTTATGACTTACTATCTGGTAAAAGTGAAACATCTAGTAAAAGATTTGCCGCCTTGTTTACATTAATAAACGTAATAATATTAGCGTATGTTGCCACATTTAGAGGTGATGGTACACCAGAATACATGTTTGATGCGTTATGTTTAATTGCTGGTGGCGGTTTGGGCCTAACGGTTATCGAGAAAATTTTTAATACAAGAGGTAATAAAAACAATACCCCGAAAGAGTAAGATATTCCGCTATAAGCGGTGTTTTAGGACCGTTCCAGTTATGGGACAAAAAAAAAGCCAGGATTCGCTACCCTGGCTTTTACTTTTAACCTATATGTTATATTATTCAAATGTCTTTTTTAAATCGATAATCATGTCAATATTATCTAGATTTGGCTTTTGTTCTTTCATTTCGTTCAATTTACCTCTAACCTCTAATAATTTTTTTACAATAATTATGTCATCAGATTCATTAATACTTGCCTCAACTAAAGATGATGTGTCGTTGATTAATTCATTATAATAGCTGTTTATTTTCGAGTCATCATTTTCAGCAAACAAATTTAAGGCTTTCATTTGTTCCTCATTCAGTTTTGATATCTTATCGTTTAGTTTTTCTGTTATTTGGCCGATTGATTCAGTTACGCTGGTGCTTTTGCTATCATCCCTTAATAAATGACTAACCAAATTAGTTTTGTGTTTAACTTTATCTAAAATTGTAATTTTTTCGTTAAAGACCAATTCATCAATTGAGTGGTTTATTGTTCCGTCAATCGATACAACATTCTCAACTAAAGATTTTAATTCGTCTGTTTCAGATAAATTAAGTTTTTTAAGGTGATTTATTGACTCTTCAACAAATTCCTTGGCAACAAGCTCATTATCAAATCTCATATTATTTAATAGGTCATAAATCTCATTAAATTCTTTAAGAGATTTATTTTCTTTTAAAACCTTAACATATTTAGCAAATTGCTTTTTAAATTTAGTTTCACCGTTTTGTGCGTATTCTTTTTCTAAATTAGTTAATACACTTTCTTTTAATTGTCCAAACATTTCTTATATTTTATAAATAAATATCTTTTATTTTAATAAATTATCGATATCATCGATTGTTTTCTTTAATGACTCGTTAATTAGTCTATTTCTTTTTTCAATTTTACTTTTAGTTATCTCAGCTAAGTCTTCACCAGCACCGACTTCTGGAGTTGCTTCAGGAGCGGCTTCACCACCTTCTCCAGGTACTTCTAATGGCGCTGTAAAATCTGTACCAGTTTCAGAACCAACACCTAAATCAGCGCCACCACCCATGTCGCCACCACCAGATGAACCACCAGCACCACCAGTTTCAAAACCTCCACCAGTATTAGCTGTCATGTTATTAGGGTCTATTTTATATATTTTATAGATATCTCTAAAAATACCTGTTTGTTTAATTGTTTCACCTAAAGCTTTAACCTCTTCGCCACCAGCTTTCTCAACCGCTTGTCTTTGAATATCTAGTTTGATTTCATCATCACTCATATTCAGTATTTCTTTTTTGGCGTAAGTCATCGACATAGCACCGAATCCATTACCCGCATCAGAAACAGCATCACGATATAACTGAATTTTTTCTTTCCAGTTTTGCACTTTAAGCATCTCAGCTTGCGTTGATGGGCTAGTTAATGTTAACGTAAAATTATCTAAATCATCTTCAAATCCTTTAGTGTATAAATGGATAATTGCCATTTTATTTAATTCTTGGATCAAAGCTTTTTGTACCCTGTGTACGGCTCTAGCGAATCTCACGTCTAAGATAGCCAAATTTTTACCATCGCCTAGTGTTTCTTCAAAACCAATAAATGCTTTAGGTACTCTTAACGCTGCTAACATTTTCTTTTGGATATATTCAATGTCAGCGATTTCAGATAGATTCTGTGCGCCAGGTAATGTTTCTATCGGCATCGTCAATGAAGGATCTCTAACTGGGATAAAATAATCCTGATCCACAGCTAAAGCGTTATATCGTGTATCTTGGTTACCATTATTTTTATCAACCATATTGGTTCTTTTAAAATTATTGGCGATTTTATCCACATAAGCATCAACATCTTTATCATCCATGTTCCCCACAAAGATTTTATATACTCTCCTTTCTGGCGCTCTAGTAACACGATAAACTAACATCGCATCCTCAGATAATAATAATTGCTTCCAAATCCTTCTAACTTTTTCGAGCATAGACGTACCATACGGTAATCTCCTATCATCGCCAAGTAATCTAAAATGTGATATTTCAAAAGAATTAAAATCTATATTTTTATCTTTCCAATAAAATTTAATATTATTTTCTTTTTGCTGATCGTCCAGACTAGTTACCTTAGCAAAGCCAGGTTCAGACCTAGTTATTTCAATATTCGGTAATTGGGTTACCCCAACGATACCCTGTTTTGGTACAATTTTATTGTAAACAAAGTTATCACCATATTTACAAACATTTCTAGCCCAAGCGGTTAAATTAGCGTTAATATCTATAACGTTTTCAAAAAGATTTGTAAGTTCTTTTTTAATTCTTGAACTATCAGAATAAATTGTTAGGACTTTACCATTTTCATTCGCAGTTGTTGCCTCCTCAGCAAATATGTCTAACGCAACAGAAATTTCTGGTGTGTATTCCATAGCTTCATAATCATAGTATGATGCAATTCTTGTTGGTTCATAATAAATTGCTTTTTGATACAACTCATTATCAATTTTTTTCCACTGGTTTTGTAAAAAAACCGTTTGTTGGGCCTCTAGTTTTTTATTCTCGAGCTCATCACCACTGATATTATTAAACGAGTTGGGGTCTATGACATATTTTGGACCCTCAATTTCGTTACCCAATACTTTATTTAATCTTTGAAAGATAGTAAAATTTCCCATAATTTTTTTTTAATCCATATATTCACAGTCAACGTAAGGTGGGAATTTATAATTCTCGGTCGTACCGTCCCAAACCTTTAATTGTACATATGTTGTTGTTCCATCAGATTCTGGTGAACATTTTATTGCGGCAAGATTTTCCGCTAACGCCACACCATCAACCTTATTGGTAATTCTTCCTGGATCTGGTGATCTAACAATTGATGTTGATCCTGGACCAGAACTTCTTGCTTGTTTAATTAACACATTTCCCATTGTATTTTTTGATTATATTTTTTTATTTTTCCTAGGATCAGACCCGAATAACCAACCATATTGCCTTGTATTTTGTAACATATCGTTAATCCCTTCACCTTCATATGTTTTATTTGGGTCTGGTGTACTAGTTATCTTTTCTAATAAATAGTTTGAATCTGACTTTGGTTCATTTGTTTTTATTTTCCAGCTATCTAACATAGCCCTTGTTAGGTTATCCGATTCTTGTAATCTTTTAAATGAAGTGTTTGCAACAAATAAACACATACCTAGTGCCATAATAAGGTCATCATGTGATCCTTTCATATGGTCTGGTTTACCATTTTTATAAACGAATTTCTTCAATTCAGCTGTTAATCTTTCGCTACGTATTTTAAACCCACCTCTAGAAACCGCTTCTTCTAAAGCCGCTATAATTTGACCTCTCCTATTTCTTGAGGCAAAATTAATACCAGGGATTGCGTTTTCATCGGGCATAAAGTACATGTTATTATTATCATCATTATCATAATGTAATAATTTTTTGGGATAAGCTAGTTCTTTAAGTTTTTGTGTTGACGCAATACCCATACCACCAGTAATGTCGAATGTTGATAAGGCTTCGTACATTCTACCATATTGATCCACAATTAAAGCCGCAACATCTGGTGGGACTTTACCGTGATATTCTAATACTTGCTCAAAAGTATCGTAATCAATTATGCACATACCTGTAGCATCCTCAGAGTCACCACGTGATACATCGAGGGCTAGTATATATCTATGTCCTTTTTCAGGTAATTTCCATATCCATAGATTACTATCCCAAGCTTTATCTTTGATTTCTGGATCCCTAACATTATCCTGTTCTTGTTTTCTAATTACTTCACCTTCAATTACGTTATCACCAGAACCAATAAACGCACATTCTAACTCTTGGTTAATCATTCGTTTATTAAAATTCATATCTCTACACATATTTTCATACCATGTAGAATGTGGTTTATAACCCTCACTAATAAATTTAGCGATTACGTCAGGGTGCAAGTCAATTGCTGATTGTATTATCTCCTCATGCTTTTCCGCATTTGGTTTTTGTATCCAATCTACAATATCTTTGGCTTTAATCAAACGTAAATCCTTGTTAAATCTTGGGTCTTGCCACCATTTTAGGTGTGTAACACAAAAACTATTCTCACCTTTAATTGCCCCTTCATATGAAGCGTAATAAATAGGGTCTAACCCATTTGGGGTTGAGATTAGAACAGCTTTACCACCAGTACCAATTGAAGCCAAACAAGCCGTCCATAATTCTTGCCCACCTTCAACGAAGGCCGCCTCGTCAATTAATAATACCGTTGGTGTGTAACCACGTAGGGCATCCTGAGATGTTGCTACAGCTTTTATCTCTGAACCATTTGATAATCTAACGTGCTTTTGTGATGATTTATCAAATGTAACACTAGCCCAATCTGGTAGTTGTTTAATAAAGTTAATGATTTTATTTTGGAATTCTATCGCAGTTTCTTGCTTGTTTGCTAAGATCAAAACTTTTTCTGGTCTTTCTGGACTAGCGAAAGCGGTAAGTACCGCAGAATATGCCGCTGTAACTGTTGATATACCAGCTTGGCGGTATTTTAACACTAAATTAAATCTGTGTTTTTTATAATTTGCAACTAAGGTTCTTTGTCCATCGAATAATTCAAACGGCACATACCCCTCCCTAGTCTTATCGAAAGTTTCGAAATAACTTTCAATGACATAACAAGGGTCATTAGCACATTTAGCGTACTCTAATAATAACTCTCTTTTATCTGTTATTTTTTTTGACAAAGTAATTCTTTTCCATATAAATAGTTTATTATAAACCTAAATCGCTTAAACTGATACCATCTTCATCATTCATAAAATTATATTCCATAATTTCATATCTTTTTTGTTTAACAATAGCATCTATTTCTTTTTTTGCGTAATCTGGTCGATGTTCAAGAAGTGACATAAACTCAATAAAATCTTCTGCGTCTTTTTTGAACAATTCAATTAGTATTAGTTTTTTTATATCATGATCATTCGGATCAATTATTGAGTGTAAATTACTCCACAAAACAGGGAATAGCCTTATGTCCCATAACTCAGCAATAATTGTGTCAGTATAATCAATTATTTTTTTAGCCATTTCCTTAGGTAACCCAGCTACGGATAAAAGGGAAATAATACCCTTTGTAATTTCATGGATTAGTATCGGAAAATTTATCGCTTTAGCTATAATTTTAGGTATTTCTCCGCTAAAATCAAGGCTAACATAACCAGCGTTATTAGAGTCGCTACTCTCTATTTGATTTTTTAACATTTCATCACTAATAATGTAATAAAACAAATCGTTTGCTATTAATGATTTTTGATATAGCGGTGTTATATTTGGTACTATTGATTCAATCTCATCGGCATATAAATGAAATAGGTAATGGGCTCTCAAAGAAGCTCCCTGAGCAAAGCCATTAATTGTTCTTCTCTTAACAACCTCAGCCATCAGGTCTTCATCATTCTCAATCTCTTCTTTATCATCAGGTGATAAAGGTGATTCCATGGTCATCTCTTCTGGTAATTTAATTTCACCAGGCTCCATTATCTCCAAATCAAATATTACTTCATCGTGATCCAAATTCCACTCAAAACGCATGATTTTTTCGGCTAACTCAATTAGATTTGATCTTTTACCATTTTCCATGTTAATCACAGAATACATAGAGCTACCAGCAGACATTATTACACCCATTGGGTTTATCATCTCTTTTGGTATCTGGAATGTATTTGCGTAAGAATCCATTAACTCTTTATATCTCTGGGAAGCAATTACTTCCTCACGCCAAGATTCTGGGTGCGTACTTTGATCGTAGTAAGGTAACTTACCTAGTGGGTGAGTTCTTTTTGAAAGCTTATCAATCGTTGATTGAGCTATTAGATTAGGGTAGTCACCCAATTTTAGTCCAGAATTTCTCATAAAAAAAATGCCTTGTTTATTATAACAAGGCAAATATAGGTATTTTTTAATTAAAAACCAAATTTTTAAGCTTTTGGTTTACCTTTTTCATCTTCATTCGGTTTAGGGATGTCGATTTTTGATGGGTTTTTTGTCGGACTAGGTGTTTTAACTGGTGTTTCAGTTGGCGTCTCGACAGGTGAGTTTTTTTCAGTGAAATACATTATTTTTTACTTTTTATGAATGTTAAAATATCTTGTTTTGTCAATTTTGGTGTTTCTGACTCTGCAATAATACGAAACAATTCTGTGTTTTCAAAATTTGATTCATTAATTTTTTCTCTATTTAGGTAATCAACAAAAGATCTTAAAGTTTTATAAGCATCTTGTTGTTTGTTAGATTTTAACAAAATAACAGATTTTTTAATTGTGTTTGCTCTAACAGGATCCATATTATCTAACATTCTTTCATATTCCGAATCAGACATCTTTGAGACAACTTTACCGTAATCTAGTTTAACTTCTGGTTTTTTAACGTCATCTGGGAACATATCTAATTGGTTAGTATCGTCAATATTAACAACCTTATACCCTTGGCTTTCTAAAGCCGATTTAGCTTCATCAAAAGTTTTAAACTCTGGTTCATCATTATCAGACATATCATAATGAAATAAAGTGTTCGCAAAATCTAAAACTTGTTGTGCTAATTTATTTCTTTCAATAATATCACCAGAATCATCTAATATGTTAAATATCCTATCATCTGTTTTAGTTTTATTTCTATCATCCCACGCAACATCATAATAGGTATAACCACCAGTCGCTCTACTAAATAAAGCATCAATAATATCTTTATCGGACCATGTTCTACCTTCATTTTCTTCGGTTACGTCTTCCTGCATAGCATTCTGTATATCTTGTTGCGCACCTGTAGCGGCTTTTTGTAGGTCCTGAATTGTTTGTGCGGCTTTTTGTAGGTCTTGAATTGCTTTTTCTGGGTTTGCCATTACATTCCCAATTAAATCGTCATTTTGATTATTTGTTTCCATTATATTTTTTCAATTTCTTCTTTAGTTATTATTTTAAGTAATTTATCTCTACTATAAATTTTTTCTTTAACCGATTCTATATCTTCACCATACCTAAAAACAAGCCTATCTTCAATTTCTGGAGACTCAGTTTCCCAAGCCAAGGCTATTATACCCTCAACACAATCATACATAGAAAATGTATCTGAATGTATTGCCAAAGATAATTCTATTTCATCTGTTTTTAAAATACCAACAGAATCTACCTGTTCAACGTTTGGTGGTGTTGGTGTCCCACTAGAGGCTGGTTGCACGTCCCAATCTTCACCATATTCAACTATATCCAATCTCTTTGTAAATATAAACTCATAGGTATTTTGGCCCTTGAAGTCTTTATTTAGTGGGTTTATATATATTAAATATAACATTATTTAACTCTATTTACTATGTGAAAATTTAATTCACTATCAAAAAGAAGTGTTTCACCGTTAGTTTCAACCTTTATATCAACAAAATATTCTTGTGGTACCATCCAAGTTGTATCTAAGGTAAAATAATTATTATTCATCGCCTTATTGGCTATTTCCCAATCAGTAATATATATTACCGCTGGTCCTTGTTTAACATATAACTTATAGTAAACAGTGTTACTCGTATAATACTCCGAAACAGTGTAAGGTTTTCTTAATAAAATATTAACCTTTCTAACCTCGCCCTGAGACAATTTTTCTTCTCTTTTAATTCCGCTAAGCGATATACCGTATCTGGTATCGTCTAGCGCATCAATATTAAAATTAAAGTATTGATCAGCATCAATCGGGACAAACCTTAATTTTACGGTTGGTCTTTCTTTTCCATTGTAGAAAATATTAGACCAAAAATCATTATATTCTGTATAACTTGTATAAGTGTTTTCATCACCATAAACAACCACATAATAAACACCTTTAGTTTTTTGGCGAACTTCATAATTAACACCGTTTATTGTACAACTTGGTATTTGGTCTAGATTAGTTAGCTTACCATCTATAACCGAATAAAAGAACAGGTTATTATTTTTACCGAGGTAGAAAGTGACCCTATCATCTTCTATATGGTCGTTATATCTTGTTTCAATGAATGGTTCAAAGAAAGTCTGAGTATGTCTAGTAAACAACCCAAGTGCGAAGGTTTTTGGCCCGTCTGGAAATGTTAAGTTTTCTATGTCATCCGAGTATTTTAAACAAAACCCGTAATAGGTTGTGGTACCAGTTGTTATCCCAGTTGTTATCCCAGTTGTTATTCCCGTGGTAATCCCAGTTGTTATTCCAGTTGTTATTCCAGTTGTCACCCCAGTTGTTATCCCCGTAGTAATTCCCGTAGTAATTCCAGTTGTTATCCCCGTAGTAATTCCAGTTGTCACCCCAGTTGTTATCCCCGTAGTAATTCCAGTGGTTGTACCCGTAGTCGAACCTGTTGTTGTACCCGTAGTCGAACCTGTTGTTGTACCAGTGGTAATATCATAAGTTATCCCTGTGGTGATACCAGTCGTTATCCCAGTTATAATACTATAAGTGATTCCAGTTGTAATCCCAGTTATTGGTGAATTTATTAATGAATTAACATAATTAGTTATATCCATTTCAATATCTTCATTACCCCAATCAAAATGTTGTGTTGCTATTGGTTGGCTACCAACTTGCACCGCACCAGATGGGCTAAAATCACTAACATTTGTTGCCTTTAACCAATTAGATGGTTCTAAAGCATAATCTTTATTTTCTGGTATACTGGTTGGTGATGGCATGAAGTCATAACCAGTACCCTCATCCCAAAATTGTTTTATTTCATGTAATTCTAAATCAAAAGATGTTGGTCTATAATTCTCACCAAAAAGTAAGTTATTAGATGTACTTAAAAAATCTTTAATATCAAAATTAGATGTGTTTTTTATTTTTAAAATATGTCTGGTGTCGCCATCTATATTTATTACCTTACTATTAACTAGGGCTTTAATTTCATCAAATGAACAATAAAACAAAAACCTGCTTTTGGATGAACCGAAATATAATTCAGACACCTGGTTTCTGCCCGTGTTAACATCACTATTTTTTACTATAGTGTTATTTTTATCAAAATATGTTCTATATATACCCATAGTTATAAATATTTTAATTTAAGCGTAAGTTATGATTTATAACGCCATTTGTCTTATTTAAATTGTTGCCCTGTATTTCTTCGTTAATTTGAGCCTTTAAATTTGATAATTTTTCCTGTGCTTCCCTACTTATTGAATTTTGGACTTGTCCTATAGAATGCCCGTGAGATAAAACAATGTCGATCATTTGGTTGATCAACTCCATTAGTTTTTCACCTCTAATAAACCCATATGTCTTATAATCTTTAATACCATCATTATTAATTGAGGATAAAAATTTGTAAACAACATCAACTGGCATACCGTTATTACCATCTTTTAGATAATCTGGTGAATTAATACTACTTAAAAATAAAAATTTATCCGAGTACATCACATTAACAGTCGTTTCTTTTTCATCAACAACCTCACTAACAGTCTTAATTGTTTCAGTTTCTTTAGGTTGTGTAGTTTGGTTACCTAACCATCTTTCTTTGGTGAATTTTTTAAATAATTTAATAAATTCATTAAACTCATAGAATCTCGCATACTCAATTGAATCGATATCCGTTGGTTGGTTACTCGGTATACCCAAATCATTTTGAAGTTTAGTACTTGGTGTATTGTACAAAGTTTTATTTGATGGTTTTACCCTAACAACAAAATTATTTAAATTAGGTACTGTTTCTAATGTATCGTTATTCGCACCACCATTGTTTGGTTTTAATTGTAATCTATTTAACAAATTAATATTACCGTTAATTGTTTCAACAATCTGGGTACCCACTAGCTCTGGGTTAAAAAATTTTATTTTTTTTGTGTTATAACTAGAAATTATTGTCTCAATTGTTTTTTCTAAAGTTTGTGGGTCATTAAATTCCAGAACGTGCCTAACCGTATATTGGTTTCTAGACGCTCCGTCATAATATTCTGAGTTCGGGTTATACTTACCTCTCACCAAACCCTTTTTACCCTTTTCATCTTGTATCGTTTCCTGTGTATCGTATAAAGCGACAACACATTTTATGTTCTTATCCGTTTTTTGTGTTTTCTTGGTATATTCAAAAGTTAATTCGATAACATAATCAATAAAAACATCTTTAGTTTTTGTCCTAGTAATAGTTTCTTCTTTATATTTAACGTTTTTTATAAATCTAGATATTTGGAACAATGGGTATTGTTCTTTAATTGTATTATCCTCGTTTATGTGTGATAATCGCATTAAAACCTTATTATCACCAATAATAAGTTGTTCACCTTGATTACCACTAAGAACAGTGTTATTTGGGTTATTAGCGATATCGTCATTTACGACTTGTTTCTTTTTGTTTTTATATTCAGAATATGTATCAGTTATAAAAATGGGTTGGCTCGTTACTGGTCCGATAAATAACATTTTACCGTCAGATTGCCTAACTAACCTAGTAACTTGACCAACTCTGGGTATTATTGATAAATTATTCGGTAAAAAAGGCTCAGCAACAAACGGATCCGTTTGTCTTGGTGGTGTTGAGGCATAAGACCACTCATCGTAAACGCTAGATGCAATATTTAAACTCGATATTGTGTTTAAAATAGACTCAACACTATCGTACTCCTTATATGCTTCATAAGGGACATACCTAATTCTACCATGGTTAAATGGGTCTGAATTACTAATACAAATACCTAGTGATATATCTGAGCTCATTTATTTTTTAAATTTTAATCTTTCATTTAACTCGGCATAAACCTTATCATAAGTAATCTCGATTTCTTCTAAAGTAGTTGTTAATTTTAAAACGGTCTCTTTAATGCCATCAAAATCATTCTTTAATCCAATAAGTGTTGTTGCCAATTCTTTATTAGATTTTTTGTCTATATTTTCGTAAATTTCTTTTAGCTTTGGGTTATTCATAATTATTGTATTTGTCCAAATCCTGCTGCTAGACCCACACCTGTCGTTGTTACGTCAATTTTGGCATTTGTTTTAATGTGGCTAACCATTAATTTTACTGTTTCCTCTAAAGCAATCATTAAATGATTTGGTGTTCCGTCAGGGAAAGTTGCGGCTGTCTCAATACCCTTTTCACTTAAATTTGCTTTTAAATCATTTACCATTGCAATATGATTTAAACCTGGTTTTAAGGCTCCACCAATTAAAACTAATGGTGGTGGTAATGGTGGCATCGGCATAAAATTTAATAGCTTAAGTAATCTTAAAATCTGGTCGATTATTGATTGGCACCCTTTAAATTTTACACCTTTTAACGCTTTAAGTAAAGCAAGTAAACTTTTTAGTGTTGATATGTAGTCGAGGCCACGTTGCTTTAAGAAATCAGCCGTCAATTTCTTAGCTAAATTTATTAAATCTTTTTTTATTAAATTAAAAATGTTTTGTACTAATAAATCAGTAACAAAATTACCTAAGTCGGTTATCATTGGTCTCATAAATGATAATGTTTCTTCAGATGATTTTTTCTTAACATCACCCTTTAACACCAAAAATAATTTAGGGACTAGAGTCACTTTAGGCGTAATCACTGACTGCATTAGTGAATAAGGTATAGCCTTCAATATGTTTAGCTGGATTTCAGCGTTTATTTTCGGCAAGTCCACCACAGCATTTATTTCACCATCGTTAACAACTTTATTTATACCGTTTTTCAATCCTTTATCCAAAAGAGATGCGGCCTGATCTAAATCAGGTACTAACTTAGTATTATCAACAACACCACCATTATTTTGTGGTGATATGGTATGTGGGCTATCCGATGGGAATATTAGTTTATCACTTTGAGCGTTTCTGAAAAGTTCTTCAAGTGAAGATATTACATCATCTGGGTTTATTTCTATATCTAGATTACCACAAGATGAAAATCGTATAAAACCACTAGATCTTTGTTCGGTGGTATTATCGATATCATTTAGTTCGTCTTTATTAAAATTAAATACGTTTTCAAAATCAGCTTTAGCGTTTACAACCCCACTATCCTCACCATTTTTTTGTGTTGGGTCTGGGCCGTATTGTTTATTTAAAAAATCTTTGGATGATGAATCTGGTGTGTTTGTTTCATCGTCTTCATTACAAAAACCAAACATTTTTTTCAGACCCTTTGTTAACCCACTTTGCTTCTTAACAACATTTTTATTTACTTTACCTTTTATCGATAGAGACCCTGTAAGCGTGTCCATTAGTATCGACATAAAATTAGCAAAGTTGAATGCTGGCATCGCAACCTCTAGATAATCCGATAAAAATTCACTAAATAATTTTTTTGAGTAGAAGGAACCAAACTTAAACATGAAGGTGTTATTATCAATTGAATAAATGATAAATAATACCCTGTCCTTATACATAACCTCTATTGGTGATGATTCTGTGGACTTTTGCGCTTTATTAAATGCGTAGTTTAAATGTTTTTTGATGTCGTTACCTTCATACATTAACTTCCCAACACGGCTGTCTGGTTCAATGTTTAATAACCCAAAAGAATCTATCTCTTGTTTTGATATTTCAATACCAGTAACAGAATTTACTGTATATTTTTCAGGTATAACCATGTTACTATCGCAACCAAATTTTGCGATTATACTATCTTTTACCTTTTTATTAATGGCATCGAATTTTTTTACCTGGGATAAACTACCCTTTAGAATTAAATTTTTAAATTCTTTTTGACCTCTGGTTGATTTTACCAGTTCAACTAAAAAATCGATAAATTCTAACTTATCTAATTTTTTTTGGGCATCCGAAATGTATGGTTTCTGACTATTAGAAACCACTAAAGATCTATATCTTGAAAATATTTCGCTTTGTGAACCCATTGTTACTCATATTCTTTTTCATTGTTTTCTGATGTTGCAGTATTTTGTGTCTTAAGGAATTCCTCAGCCCACTTTCTATCCTCATCAGTAATTGTCATACTAACCCCAGAACCTTCAACAGGTTTGCCAGATTTGTAAAGAATATCACCCTGTATTTTAATCAGTCTTAATTTTTTTTCGATTGAAGAATCGATAATTTTAAGTAGGTCGTTGGTGATTTTACCAACCAATGCGATATCGGAGTTTTCGTTAATGTCTTTTGAGAATTTTTTATAAGCCGTTAGGGCTCTATTTCTTTCATCAACAATCTCATTATAGGTTTCTTGCATAAGATCTCTCATGCTTTCCTCACTGACGTCTACTTTTTTCTTTTTTGGTACCATAATCTTTTATTTATTAATAAATATCACGCATCCAAATAACTATCCTTAAAAAGCTTATATAATGACTTAAACCTTTTCATACTATTTCTAATTTCTTTAGTATTTAAGCCAGTCATATTGCGTATATATAGTAAAATAAGGTTTTTATTAAACTTGGGTGAATTTTTACCATCAGTTACCTGTGAAAATAATTCTCGCCATTCTTCAAGTATTTTTACCAGGGAATGTCCAACCTTAAATTCATTATCGGATAAATTGTCAGCTTTTAAATCTTCTCTAATACTCGATGCTAACGATTCAATAAACATAGTTAAATCAATATCATCATTATCTATTCGATAAAGTAATTCATCTCTTTTTAAGATATCACCTTCACTTTGATCAATATCAACGATTGACATGTTCTTTTTATATTCTTTAACCATTTCACCAAATAGGTAATTTTTACAAATAGTACCGAAATATGAAAATGATCTCTTACCCTTTTCTGGTTTGAACTTTTCAAACTTTGTCATTAAAAATGATAGGGTGTCTGCATGTAGATCGTTGAACTCGTAAGATTGTCTATATAATTTATAGGTCCTAATAATACTTTCTATCATTGTATTGATAGGTTCTTGTAAATATTCTCTATAAATTTTTTCTCGTTCTTCAACATTAGTGGCATCTAGAAACATGATCACCGCCATTTCTTGATCTACACCATAGTAGTTGCGGTCTTTTTTCTTTCTTGCCATTACTCACTAACTTCATTTTCCTCATAAATTATATTTCTATCTTCGTTAAACAAATACTCTTTTTTAGCGGCATCCATCCAAAATAAAGCTTCTTGCGGTTGTATCTTATATTCAAGAGCTTCACTGTTTTTGTATAGCCAGAATAAAGAACCCTCTCTCATGTTTACGTGTTTATAACCTATTTTAGGTATAACCATAGACTTGTAACCATTTTTATGGAAACGAAGTAAAAACTCGTAATTAAACGTTAATTTAATTTGTTTTAAACCCTTAATCTCATTAAAGACATTGGTTTTAATTACCATACCACAAAGGCTTATATTCGGGTACTCAAGTAAAACGTCTAGATCTAAGTTACCTAAACTTTCGGTAAAGTTGTATGCCCAAACCGCTTCATTAGAAAATCCAACGAACTCATTTTTTTCCGTAACATCATTAACGATAGGTAAAAACATATCTACCTCTGGATAGGCTTTAACATACTCATCGACATTTTTATACCATGTTTTTGATACCTCGTCATCAAATTCCAAAATACTCATATACTCAGTATTAACATGTTTTGCTGCATAGTTAATCTGACTTTGGTAGTCGGTATCAAATTCGTTAATTATTGTTCTAACATTTAGGTCCTTATAAGCTGTAAAGTCAATCGACTCCATTTTACTCACAACTTCCGCACAATTACATGTTACTATTAAAACCTCTTCTGGTTTAATTTCATTTCTATTAATAGATGACATTGCAATATCAAATAAGTCATCAAATTTTTGGTTCCCAACATTAGCAACTGAATGCACTGGGATTATGACTGTTAAATTAGTTTTGCTCATTTTGTTCTACTGATTTATTAATGTTTTCTTTTATTGTTTCTAATTTTCCGATTTTTTTGTTAAAGAGATATTCAAAAACCTCACTAACGTTTTTATCAAAAATATCACTAGTATATCTGTCTAAAATTGTTTGGTCAACAGATTTTAAATTTTCAGGTAGTGTATCCTCTAACCAATTTTTAATAAAGCTGGAAACTATTTCAGCGATTTGGTTTTCATCATAAACCCAAATACCATTATCATCCGTCATCCACTCTGGTATAATGTTAGGTACTTTACCGATAACTGGTACATTACACTTGATTGATTCAATAGGGAATCTACCGAAAGATGAATCGTCATCAACCCAAATTGATACGGCACACTCTCTAAGATTTTGTGCAAAGTCCTCATGATTCATAGCGTGCATATCTTTGAATGAGATAAACCTATAAAGTGGGTATTTTAAGTAGAATGCCTTAATAATTTTTGCTGCTTTTCTTGTGTCCCTACAGTGTATCGCAATGATTGGTTTTTGTGGTTTATCATTTCTTTTGAATGAGTCGCCAATAAATGGTTCAATAAATTGCACGTCTTTAACTGGCACGGTATCTTCAATCATATTTTTTAACGTGTTACTAGTTGTAATACATTCCTCAACACCAAGATCAGTCCAAGATTTTCCTGGTGAAAAAGCTTCTAACATATAATCATATGATTGAACATAAATAACCTTTTCAATGGTCATTTTTTCTATCTGTTCGAAAACGCTTCCATAAACTTCAGGTACGATAATAAAATCTGAAGGGCCTACAACTAGATTATTGTCTTCAATTGACATGTGCTCTAATTCATCACATTCAGCACCATACCAAGAACCGACTTTAATAAAGTCATTCTTTTCGTGTAGTATTGATACATTATATCCCATTTTTTTAAGTGTTAGTGCTTGTGAATAAATGTGCATAACACTAGATTTAGCATTACCTTTAGTATCAGGTACTAAAAAGATAATTTTTTGTTCCTTATTTTTAATTTTTTCAATAGCGGAATCAAGATTTTTAAGTATTTCTTTAGTTTTTTCCATTTTTTTCCTTATTTAGTTTTTTTAGGGTTTTAAATAATTCTTTATTGTTAATAATAGTATAATCCGACTTAATGTCAAGATTAAAATCATTTTGGTATTTGACTGAGATTTTACCTTTTGGCTTCGCCTTTAAAATTTTAGGGTTATCGGTAATAATGACATCACACTCAGCCCAAAAATCTTTCCATTTTTGTGGAAACAATATCTTATTTAGGTTAAAGTAGTTCTTACTTAGGAAAAATAATGTTGCTGCTTTTGATCTCTGGCTTTCATTATTTAATAATACAATCTCTAGCTTACTTTTTTTAGAGAAGTCCGATATCTTTTTTATTAGTCCAGGCTCTGTCTCATCGGTTCTTCCGAAAATTTCAAAACATGCATCTTCGTACAAAAATTTATCTAAATTAAAAGAACCGTCTTTTTTATTTTCAACTAGTTCAACCTCTTCTTGATCTGGTTTAAACTCAATTGATTCTGTTTCACCAGTAATGTCTGGGAATGATGCTTGTAGGTTGAATGGATTTATAGGTTCGATAGCTTCTTTTTCAAACTCAAACTCATATAAATCCTTCAACTTACTTAAATGATCCCTAAGGATATTATTTACTGTTATACCGATAACCATATTTTATCATTTTATGATAAAAATAAGTCTGGTAAGTAGAAAAATAAAGATTACATCTTACTTTCTCTAAAAATTTGTTCAATTTTTTTAATTAGTGGGTTTCTAACAACATCATCTTCACCTAAAACAACGGTACCGACCTCGTCAAAATCTTTAAATTTATTGATTATAAAGTTTAGTGAACTTTCACCCTTCTTTTTCATATCAATTTGATTTTCATCACCCAAAAATATCATTTTAGAATTCTCACCTAGACGAGTCATAATTGTTCTGATGTTATCTATTGAGATGTTTTGGGCCTCGTCAATAATGGTGATGGAATTATCGATATTGATACCTCTCATATACGCAATCGGCATTTCCTCTATCATGTTGTTAGCCCTCAAAACTTCAACATTATGTCTACCAATAACCTTTTCAAAATTATGTAGGAAGGAATACATAAACGGTTCCATTTTTTCTTTCATGGTACCTTTTAAAAACCCAATTTCTTCATCTTTTAATGTTGTTACAGACTTAACAATAACAATTTTTCTATATCTTGAATCGTTTTTTAATAATTCCAAAGCCATCGCACAAGATAAAAACGTTTTACCTGTACCTGGTAATCCAGAGCATATCACAATTTCTTTTTCTTTAATCTCGTTAATTAGTTTTTTTTGATTTTGTGTTTTACATTTAATTTCAACTTTAATTTTATCCATAGGGTTACCGCTGTAACCTCTGGATATTGCCTCAAATGCCTCCATCTCTTCTTCTGGGGATAATCTTTTTCTACTTCTTCTGCTAGTCTTGTTTGAACTCATATCGTTTTTAGTTTATTTTTTTAATTTTATAGTTTAATTGTGAACACTGGGCACCAAATACTCTTTCATATGCATGGTGCCAATCCCCATCACGCCAACCATTTTCAGATAAATCTTTTGATAATTTATCTATTAAACCTGGCTTATTATAATAATAATCGAAAATTTCTGATCTACACCAAAACATAGTACCAAAAATTGCATAAAAATCTTTTTTGTGGTCTATTTTTAATTTTTTACATATTGTTTTGAATTTTTCTTCATTACCACCTAACCAATTTAAATGCATATGTTTACTAGTTCCGATCATACCAACATCATTTTGCTCTTTAAATATAGTAATTATTCTGTTAATATCATAGACATTATTTATAGTTCCAGATAATAAATCTTCTAACCAACCACTCGATTGTTCCGCATCTAGGTATGTTGATTTTTTTGTGTGTAAAAATAAATAAAGGTCATAGATTTTATTTTGACTGTATATCGATTTTAAGTTATTAAACTGCCCGTTTATATCTCTACCAACATTTCTATCTGTGTAATTTATTTTAACGTTTTCTAGTGTGCTATTAATATACTCAACACAATGATCGTTACCCTCCATACCATCAACAAAGTTAAAATGGAAATCAACTAAACAATTTAGCGGTAACAAACAGGGTATTATTTTATCAATTAACACTTCATTAAAATATGAGTGTACTAGAACCGCAATTTTTAAATCATTTGTTTTAACCGTATCAAATTGTTCTACTTTTGTTGACGTATCAACCTTCCTAAAAAACAAAGATTCGTTTTCCTCTTTGGATATTTGATTTACAGCGAATAATTCCTTAGCATTAACCCCCTTAAATTCATCTAAGTTAACATTTAAGTGGGTTTTGGGGTGAAAGGGTTCTGTTTTGTTTTTCCAATCAACTACAGTTACTGGATAATTTATATTTTCCTCATCAAAGTTTTGATAATATTTTTTAAATAGGTTAATATAATAATGCTCGTCTGGTACAATAGATTTATTAAAATTATCCGTATAGTCGTTATCCAAAATAAATTTAACATGATCACGTTTTAGTACCATCCATTGTGATTGCTTATAAAACAAATCAAAATTCATGTTGGTTATTGACTTCTTCCTAATATTATTTTCAATATCATCCCAAATATAATAATACACCCAAGATTTGTTTTCTTTAATCAGTTTATTATACGTCACATCAAAATCGTACATTGGTATGCATGAATCTGAAACTAATACGAAAAATTCATTGGTTGGGTCCTGATAAGCCGCCTTTAATAGGTTGTTTGTTGCCTTAATTAATGATATACCACCCCAGTTTGTTTGTACTTTATGGTCAATATCGTAGTCAATTAAAAATTTTTGGGTTACTTGGCTTGGGTTTTTTACGTGTGAGTATAGATTAACTTTATCTAGGTTTTTAATTAGAAAATCATACCAGATGTCACCACGTTTTAAATCACCTACAGATAAAAACATAAAAGCGACTTTTGTCTTGTCACTTTTTTTTGTTATTAAGTCGGTGTATTTGTAATCTTTTAGTTTTACACTATTATCAAAATGATCTGGTGTGAAGAACTTTTTATTATCCTTAACAGATACCTTATTAACAATTTTAATCATAAAATTTAATAGTGTTTACTGAATATATTAACCTAGTTGTTTTATATTTTTGTTTTTAACATTTAAACCATCTAGTAAAGAATAAAACTTATCAAAGTCTTTACCATGTTCTCTCATAAAACCGTGTACCTCCATACCTAATGTGTTTATTTCTAAATCTTGTATTAGATTTGAACCTTCGATTATATCAAACTCAGCGCCCTCACAATCGATTTTTAACAATTTTAGTTCTGTTATATCATAACCTTTAATTATGTCGTCTAAAGAGATCGTTTCAACACTAAATTCCTTGGTGTCTCTCTGTATAAAACAACTACTAGCACCAGTATTAGTTGTATCTAGGGAAATCGTTAAAATTTTACCAGTCTCACTATAAACAGCTTTATTAACTGGTATTATATTGTAAACTGAATTAAGTTTAATATTATATAATAAACTTTGGAAGTTTACTGGGTGTGCCTCAAATGCGTATATCTTTATCTTTGGGTATTTTTTAGCTAAATATATCGACACGCAACCAATGTTCGCCCCTATATCCAGAACAACATCATTCCTACCAAAATCTATTTTTTTTATACCGTATTCATCTTCCCTAAGGGCCTCCTTAACAACCCACTTTAGTGTGTCGCTACCGATTACATCTTGGAACTTTAGTTCAATCCCGTCAACGTTAAAAGCTTTTATCTCTTTATCTTTTATCATTCCGTATCAATTAATCTTAAAACCTTTTTATAGAAATCATCATTTCTTTTTCTACAATCATTCAGATATGTAAAATCATAAGAATTTTTTATTTGGTCGAAAGTTGGATTAATTACAGTGTCGTAATTTATGAATCTTATATTTAATGGTAAATCGAGTAATTTTGTCTTTGTTGTTGTTTCCACAGTATAAACTGTTTTACCCAACAAAGATGCCCAATATGTCCCATGGTAGGTGTTAGTAACGATGACCTTGGCCCTAGCAATTTTTTCAATAATCTCATCCATCGGATCGCTATTTTTTGCTGTTTCAAAATTAATAATATGTGTATTTTTTTCGACCAACTTATTCATAAGGTTTGTTAGTCCCTCAAAATGGTGGTAATAGTACAATACATCTGTCGATTCTGTTATTGTAACATTATCGAAAAGATCACTTTTACAACTAACACATGGTACATATAAAAAGCGATTCATTTTTAGGTTTTTAAATACCGAATCCCTAAGACCTATGAGGTCATAATCGGCCACATATTCTGGGTACGTATATCTATAGCTATTCTGGCCCGCTCCCCAGATAATTTTTTTCTTATCTTCTAATCTAGAGATATATTCTAAAGAATCGTCAAAATAGTCTAAATCAATTAAACCACCACCGCCAACAACAACTACATCATAATCGTCAAAATTTTTAAATAGTCTAATATCACCAACATCTGAATTTGGTACATCGTAATATAATTTAGGTTGGCATTTTAGGTCCCCAGTATTTACGGTTTTAGTTTCGTGTAGAAAAATTACTTTTTTCATTCCTGATACATTAATTTTAATTTCTTATTTTTTTTCCACTTTTTCAACATAATCTTATGTTTTTCTTCGAATAGACTATTACCGAAAATTTTATTACCAGAGCCACCCCATACGTGGTAGAACTTATTATTAAAATGGAATCTATATATCTTACCACCTAGAACTTTTGCCTGGAAGCAAAAATCGGTGTCTTCATACCAGAATGGTGCAAAATCTAAATCAACCCAAATATGGTTTAGTATTTCGGTTCTAAATATCTGACAACAACCAGCTAGTGTGTCAACTTCACCTTCGTATGAACTATCATCATTAACATCTTCGTGTGTACCATGAACCCACCCATTAAAGAATGCACCAACAGTACCACAAATCCATATATTTTTATCATTTAATACCTCTTTAGCATCATCAATAAACGATTCATCTTTTAATTTTGAATCTGAATCCACGCTAAATACTACGTCAGCGGTAACATTTTTAAACAATACATCTCTACCACCCGCAACACCTATATTGTCTGGGCCAAAGATTACTTTAACACCATTAATCGTGTTAATATAATTTAAGTAAGCTAATAATTCCTCATCGGTAGATCCGTTATCATAAACTATTACTTCTTTAACGTCTTTTCTATTTAAAGCTCTTATATATGTATCGACATAACCAATTGTTTTTTCTGGTCTATTATGTGTTAAGAATATAAATGAAACTGTTGCGTCTCTATTATCAATTAGGTAATCTTTAAATAGATGGTATATGTTATTTCTTTTATCAAATATTGCATTGTAATCGATTTTCGATAAAGTTACCTGTTCATTTGTTTCCCATAAGTGCATCGAATAGCTGTCATTAAGCTCAGCTAGTGCTAAAGCGTTATTTGTTAATAAATAAGTTTCCGCTTCATTCCATAAGAATGGGAAAAATTTCTTAGGTGATAATATTGTAACATTATCTGGAAATTCTTTTGCTATATAATATGGTTTAACAACTGAGTGAAAATCCCATTTACTCTGGTTAAAATCTTTGTACGATTTAATCCATTCTGTTGCAAATAAAGATCTTTTTTCTGATAACATTATTGCGTTACATAGACCATAATAATCCCTATTACCTCTACCACCAGAATTTTGTATACCAATAACAAATTCATTATCTAATAGGTCGTCAAAAGATTTATTTACGAATGTGTCTATATCCATATAAATACCACCAGCAAATCTTAACATTTCTAACCTAACTATATCCGACATGTGAGCGAAATGTTCAACCTCATTACCCATAAAATCTGGGATTAACTCAGTTTTAACTGTTTTTAGGTATATTTTCGCCCTATCCCACCATTTACCTTTAATATCGTAGTGATGATATAGAATAATTTTATCTGGTTTAATTTTATTAACAATACTTAAAACGCATAAATAATTAAAGAAAGTAAATTCTGGGTCTTTTTTAAAACCATAACACAAATGGACTATTTTAGGTATTTTTTTATCTACTTCAATATTTTTGATTAATTCAAATACTTTTGGATAAATTTCTTTATCATTTAAGTACCCAGTAAAATTTTTATTGAATCCAGAAAAATCTAAAAAATCCTTATCTAGACCTTCTAAAAAATAAGAATAATCAACATCATCTTTATATTCTTGTTTAATAGTGGTACCTCTTTTAATAACTATATTTTCATCGCCAATAATATTTGGTTTATCTTCGTTATCTTTATTAGACCCATTTAAAACTTCTTTTACTGGTGGGGTTTTTAATATCTGTTTTGTAACTGTTTTCGTAGTTGGTTTTTCTTTAATAGGTTCAATTTCAACTGAACTCATAACAATTTCTTCTTTGGGTAATTCCTTTGGTCTCGCTTGACTAGATTTTATGATTGTGTTTATCGAGTGTTTTTTAATTTCTGGTAATTGTTGTTCAACAATTTTTATATCATCATTTACCACAAGATCAATAGCCGAATCCGTACCCTCGGAAACAGATTTAATTAAACCCCTAGAAATCGTTTTACTTTTTTTTGAATAAAATTTACCCATTTTAGATTATAAAGTCTTTTTTATCTAGTTCCGAATAAAATTTTTCCGAGTGTTCTTCTTTCGGAAAGGCGTATTCAAAACCAAGTTTATTTTTTTTATTAAAGTCGCTAATTCTTTTTTTATAAATAGACATTCTATTTAAAAAATAGTCTAGACCTAATCTTTTATAATGTAATAGTTTTATCGGTTCATTAAAATATTTAACGTCACCCATTGGGGCTGCCACGTGACACCCAAAATTAAAGTTAATTGACTTTATATTTTTTGGTTTAAACATTACTAATTTATCAAATAAACTATTTCTAAAACCAGTTTTTACAATATCAGTTAACTTATGGTCATAATCAAAATTAAATTTTTCTATTATCATATCATAACCCTCTGGTTTTACTATAGTTGAGTCACTGTTATAGAAGTCTATAATATATTTTTTAAAATCATCAACATATAAAAACTCATCCATATCACAAACAATAACAATATCAGCCTCATTAACCGAATTTTTCCAAGCGTTATTTTTTATCTGTAAATAAGCGTCATCACGTATTTCGCCTTTAGTGTCGTAAGGTACGACTAACGTTTTGGGGTGTTTCCTTAATAACTTAACACTATTGTCGTTTGATTTATTATCATAAACAATTATTTTGTCAACATAATTTTCATAGTGTTCTAAGAAAAACGGTATAATTTTTTCTTCATTCCAACAAAGGACGTGCATATGGACTTTTGGTAAAGCCTTGTCAAAAATTATATGTGAGTTTTCATTCAAACATATTGGTAATTTATTAGAATATAAACCCTCAAATTTTACTTTATTGGTTTCCCAGGTTTCATTTGTTTGACCAACAGATTTATGTAATAAAAGGATGTTGGATATTAAGCCCACTTTAACGCCAGATAAATGGTTATCAAAACAAAATGGTATATCATAAAAATGAAAGCCCTCAAAGGACTCATTAAATCTGTTTTTGATTTTTTCTCTATTTACTGCAATAAATAAACCATCAATGGTAACCATTTCTTTTATTTGATTACCGTAGCTTTCAGAATACTTATTAGTCCAAACTTTAACACCATCTGTATGTTTTACAGTTCCGTGCATCGAGTTCCTTATTGACCACCATCTACCATCAATCATATGATCGGTACCAGCAACACCTAAAATACCATATTCTGGATTTTTTTCGAAGTGTTTTATAACTTTTTCACCCCAGTTTTTAGTTTCAAAAATAATATCATCGTGACAAAAAATAACAATATCAGAATTAGCCTCATCTAAACCACGATTATAAAGTTCAGCCAGGGAATATTCATTGTTATTTTCATACGCAATAACTTCAACACCCTTATACATACACGTTTTTTTAACGTGATCAACAAAAGTATTATCAACTTTCCTAGTTGAAAACACCACACTAATTTTTGGTTTATCCGTTATCATCGTCATCATCTTCTAGTATTGGTTTTCTATCTAACGTATCACCTATAAATTTTAAAACAGGTATGAAACCTTTAACGTATTGTAAGAAAACGAATTTTTGATTTAATTCATTTAACTCACGTTCTAAAAATGTAGCTAACTTATACTCATCAGAATTTAATGGGTAAACAAACGCATATAGCACTTTATCACCCACATCTATCCTTTTACCAGACCAAACTGTTTTATAAGTTATCTTGTCTAGTACATCTGGTGTTATTTCATTATACACCTTTATTTGTTCCCTAAATTCGTTAAACATTACAATATACCTGTTGATCCGAATCCACCTAAACCACGATCACTACTAGATAGTGATTCAGATTTAATGAATTTTATTTTATCTCTTGTTTGTACTGGCGCTATGACACCCTGTGCAATTCTATCACCATTTTTAACAAAGAATGATTGGTCTTGGTCCGTATTGTATAGTATCACACCAATCTCGCCACGATAACCTGAATCAACAGTACCTGGGCTATTTAGAACCATTATACCGTTTTTTAAGGCTAAACCGCTTCTAGACCTAACTTGTAGTTCAAAACCTAATGGTATTTCAAAATACAAACCAGTTTTAATTAAACATCTGTTACCAGGTAATATTTCTATTGAATATTCACCATCTGAGTTTTTATCGGTGACACTAGCCCTAATATCAAAACCGCTATCACCCTCTTTTTCATATGATGGGTCTGGGTTGACGGATTTATTTATGAATGAAACTCTTAGTTTTGGTGTCATTGATTCGTTGTCATAGTCCCAATCAGACATAAATTGTCTAGCCTCATCCAATAACTGATCCAATTCTTTTTTAGAATCATCGTCATCTTGAAATAAATCGTTTACGTTCAATTCGTTAATATTCATACTAAATTTTTATATATTTCGGCTCTAGTTTTTGTCACATTATTTATATCGTAAGTATCTTTAACTGTCTCATATAACCTTTCACCAAGATCTTCAACTAATGATGGGTTATCAACGAGCCTTTTCATATGTTGGGCCCATTGTTTATGGTTTTTAGAACTCTCAACTAAAAGTGCATTACCCTTAGGATTCAAAGAACCGCCTTTATCAATCATACTAACTAAGTCGATCGTGTAAGGGCCATAATTTTGGGCTATGATTGGTTTTTTATGGAAACCAGCTTCAATAATTTTTAATTGGGACTTGTACTTATTAAAATTGTTAGCGAATAGTGGGGCCAAAGCAACATCAAATTCATTATAACCTTTTGCATACGATTCGATTGATTTAGTCCAAACTCTTTTGTACGGCATGTTCCCATCATCATATGTTAATTGGTTATCAAATTTAAATAGATGCTTTAAATAATCTGGATATTTCTCTAAAATTTTAAAATTGTTGGTAATGAAAATTTCATACATAAACCACGTTGTTTCAATTGGTTGCATTGGTCTTTCCATCCACTGTTGGGTTTCTTGATTAAAGGCACGCACAGTACCTCTGGTATCGTAGCCACATAAAACGAATTGAATTTTGTCTTCTAGCCCCATAATTTTTTGTGGCATATCCTTTAAAAGTTCAATATCTTTAATGTGTGACGAACCACCTAACCACCCAAATCTAAGTCTTTCTGATTCAGTGGGTTTTGGTTTAAACTGTGGTTCATTAGGGTTTACGGCATTAGGTAAAATAACACAATTTTTATTATGTTTTAACACCTCTTTTCTTAAAATTTCTGTTGTAACCGTAACCAAATCAGCTTCTCTGACAACTGAAACGATTTTACCCGCATAGTCTAATCTTTTAGCTTGGTGGTATAGACCATGTGATTGGTCTAGGGTCCAGTGATCATCTAGATCAATTACAACTTTACCCCCAAAAGATTTTATTGTTTTAATAATATTAAGACCATCCTCATAGTTACCACCAGGTATCCTATGAAAAAAGAATATATTAAATTTTTTTAAATATGTGATATCATTAAAATCAATATTCATATTGATTTCAACAAAAAATTCATCACCGTGGTTATTTTGTAACGTTACGTGCGGATCAACACATCTATATTTACCTGATCCAGCACGATCGTTAGGATTTACTAAAACATTAATTTTACCCATATAATCAGTTTCCTATAAAAATAGGAAATTTATTGGAAAAATCAAAACATTTTTTAAATTATTTGGGTACAACCACACCACGTCTAGATACAACGTCTGATGCCTTAATATTAGCGTAGTATATTGACTCGTCTATGCTACCAGTTTCATGATATTTAAGTATGAACGCTGAGGTAAATGTGTCACCCGCACCGCTAACATCTATAGTATCTTTTGGTTTTTTTGTCGGGTAAACCTTACCCATATATTCGGCACCTTTTTTACCTAAAGTTGTTATTATGTTAAGTTTTTTTATTAAAACTTCATCCTGTTGTTCTCTTTCAGATTTATTAAGCTTTATGAAACTTAATGTTGAGAATGATGGGACTAAAATCCTTTTACTATCCAATATAGACAACTTAGCGTGGTGACCTATTAATGTTATTGTCTCTGTGGTTAAAAAACCCTTATTATAATCGCTAATAACAACAATATCCGCCTCACTAATTATCTTAATTGTTTCTGGTGTAATCGTGAATTTCTCTATCAAATCCTCACCTTCATCCATTCTAAGTATCATTTGATTACTCTTTTCATCGACATACCTAGTTTTAATAATTTTTTCTGGTTGATGTAAAAATGTTATATTTATGGAATTATTTAAAGCCTTTAGATTTTCTACAACATTACCAGCCATTCCAGGGTTTTTTGTTATTTTTCTTGGGTTTAATACTGGTACTGGTGCTTCTGGGCATAATCTATTAACATCACCATATACAAATTTATCAGTGCAGTTTTCACCAATAACAACAACTTTTATATTATCCATGTAACAAATATACAAAAAAAATGGGGGCTTTTAAACCCCCAATCAACACTTTTTTTATTTAATGTTACTTTTCAGTATCATTAACAATTTCGTCAAATTTACCAGATTTAGCTGCCTCAACAAAATCAGCAAATTGATTTTTAGTCCATACTGTTACACCTTCTGGACCTTTAGCGTCACCTAATACGATTGATTCTTCGGTTACCTCAACAACTGGGCAACACTTATTCTTACAAAAGTTAATAACCTGATTCATATTATTTTTTGTTTTTTTCGATGATTGACCAAACAGCACCAATCAATGTTATTGTTGAACCGATAATCTCTTGTGAAAGAGCTTCTGTTGCTAATCCTCTAGCAACCAATAAACCACCCGCAAAAGTTAATGCGTGTCTAAGAATCCCTAATACTTGTTCTTTTTTCATAATCTTATTTTTTATTTGTTTTATTCTCTTTTAAAACGGTTAATTTACCACCAAAAACTTTATCACCTATCTTTATTTGGATTGTTTCATCAATAGATGTTTTTTGGTTCATTTGATTTATGGTTTCTTCAACAGTCTTTTTTATTATATACTCAATTAATTGAGTGTCCATAGTCAACCCAGGGCTTTGTTTGGTCTCCATAGTCCTAGGGGCTTCATATTCTTCTACAACCTTAGCTCTAGGATGCGCTTTAGCTACTTGTTCAACAACACTATCTAAACCAATTGGCATTGTTGGGTCAGCTATAGGGTTTTCCATAAAAGATTGTAAAATTTCTTTCGGCATTTTAGATGTGTGTATGTTCTTCATAGTATTTTTAGGTATTTCAGAACCCACAGACCTAACCCTAGTTTTCATTTGATCCTCTGACAGGTATTCTGGTTCACGATCTTCATGATCATCAGAATAGACTTCTCTATTTATTTGTGGTTGTGAGGCACCTCTATAGCTGGTGTTACTTTCAACCTTTTGCATTACCGTTCTAGCTTTGGCTATACCTTGAGCCAATATCGCTGCTTTTTCGTTACTATCCATTTAGTTTATATATCCATTTTAAAAATCCAGAACTGTGATTCTCGTCAATGTTTATGTTTTTCTCAGATTCAGCATCTTCTGGTTTATTATTTACTGGTTCTTTATAGTTAATGTCTCTAAAATTAGGGTCTTTTGGTCCTGGTTCTTTAGATATGTCGGTATAATTAATAGCTTTGTCATTTGCCATTTTTTTATCACTACCATCGGTTTTATACCCGCTGGGTGGTGTAAATGTACCGATCTCTCTACCAGTTTTATCATAAATGATTTCAACAGATCCGTCTTTTATTTCATCAACTAAGAATGTTTTGTAGCGACCATTTTTAGTATTTGTGGCACCTACTGTTTGGTATGCTCTTAACATCCACTTACCAGTAGCTTTACTCTTACCAAGAGCAACTGGTTGAGCGAATCTCCAGTTTTGCCTCGTATACTTTTTTTCTTTCGGGTCGCTGACTTTTACACCACGATACCAGAATGAGATCTCGTATTTATTCTCGATCGCATACCTTAATATCGATAGTTTATCATCCCCAGCATTTTCAATTATAAACATAATTATAAAAAATTAAACAACAGATGGATCTGGATATGTATTTGAGTCTTTAAAATTATTGATTGCAACTAATTTAGTTCTTTCAGCGATGTCAGTACTACTACCAATTTTATCTTTACCCTTTTCATCACCATCACTTATAGCGTTTGGGTTTGTGGCGCTATATTCAAATGAGTTTGGTTTGTACTCATTAATTGGGATTAATTTACCGTCTCTTTCTTGATTAGCCACCTGTCTAAGTTGCTCAGATGCAGGTACCTTTAAAATGTTATCAGCCATTTTTTTAAATTTTATTTATTATGTTTTTTATTTTATTAATAGATTCCATTAAGGCGGAATTAGTCATGATATCTGGTGTATCCATTATTCTATCACCCACACTAGTATCAAAATCACCCCCTTCAGAGTCTTTTCTGAATTGGTTGTCCATGCCAGCGTTTGTTCTAGCAACTTTATTTCCTTCAACACGGTCTCTTTCTGATTTTATCAAATTCTGGACCCAATTATTCATCATGTCACCACCATTTAATTCATACTCAACCTGATTTAAATTATCTGGGTCAACATTATCAAAATAATTTTTAATCCTAACTAGATTAACAAAAGGTTGGCTTGGGTTTTTACAGATAAAATTAGCTCTTTTATACCCTTTTGCTGTTGTATTATCTTTATGTTTATCTAAAGATATTTTTAGGAATTCCAATATCTCTTCTGGAACATCATACCTGTTACCAAGAAGCTTTGAATTTTCTTCATATAGTTTATTTACCCAGCTATACATTACTTTAATGATTTTTCAAAATAAGATAATAGTATCTTTTTTTCAGCCTCGCTCATATTATTATTGAAGAATTCAATTATCTGATCAAATTTACCTAAAATTAAGTTTTCTTTTTTTCTAATTTCATCGATAGTTGGCTCCTCTTTTAACATTATTTCTGATTTCTCAGCTTTTTTAGCTAATAAAGTTTCTAGCATTTTAAATGCTTTTTCTTTGGAGATTTCTTTAAGCTTATCTTTTGGGTTTGCTGGTTTTACATCCTTTTTAGGTTTCACCTCAAGAAAATAATCCTCGAAGGTATCCTCCATACCCTTTTCGTATAGGAATTGATAAAACTTACCAGGATTATCTTTACACCCATCAGCCTCATTATTAAAGGGTAATGTCGCCTCACCATAGTATCTTCTATAGTTTTGAAAAACGAATGGTTGTCTAGTTTTTAAAATACTAGCGTCAGTTGTATCATGTGATGTTGCGGTATAATCAATATATTTTTTATCACCTTTGATTATATCACCATCTGCGTCAATGAATTCTTTAATGTCTTTATTACCTTCCATAAGATATTTTCTTATAAATATCTTAAACTTAGGTAATATTTCAATTAAACTTGAATTTCTTCACCAAACCCAGGTATTCTGAATATGATATCTTTATCAAACCAAAAATCGGCTTTATATTCTTTCTTTTCCCAGAACTCCATCTCCATATCCGATGGGGTAAAAAAGTCTTGTAGTGTATCTTGATCTTCAATATCGTCTGGTTGGTCATTAACAAGTTCAAGTTCAGATTTTAAGAATGCTCTTTTTTGTTCTGGTTTGGTGATTAAAATTAAATCCCTAATTTCTTTATCAAAGGCAACCATTAATGGTTTTAATCTACTGTTAAACGCATCCAAATATTTAGGTACGTTATATTCACCAATAAAATCTGGTTGATTTTCTATAATGTCATTGGGTACTAATGTTGCGTACATATTACCGTGTTTATCTTCCTGGGCATCACCATGTGATTTTGTTTTACCGTTGTTAACGTAATAAATTGTATCACCTAAGTTAACTTGTAAATTATGTTTTATGGCTAATTCCATATGCGCTTGTTTAGCTAATTGTCTACCGTTTTTATCGGTACCACGATTAGCATAACCACTAACACTTTTCTTAACCCTAGCTTTGGTCGCAATCTTAGCGAGAGGTATTTCTCTATTGTATATTTTATCGAAATATTGGTAGTAATATTGGACAAACTCGTACCCTTGTCCCGTTAATAACATTTTAATTCCTTTATCCAAAAACTCTTCAATATAAACAGGTAGTTTTTTTGATTTAATACTATTACCAGTTAATGAAATACTACCATCATCTTCTAATAAGGCATAGTTTTTTCTTGATAGGTTTATCGTTGCTGGCCATTGACCATCTAACCCTAGACCCATTTCACCACGCATATACGTATCGTTAAATTCAGCGACAACAGCTTTAACACCACGGTATTCTTTACCTTCTTCGACTTCATCGTTATAGCCCTTACCAACATATGTAAAGTGATCTTCACCACCTTCTGGTGCCATAAAGTTAACACCGTCCGTGTCAAGTACCGTTGGTGTGTAGCCCTTATCAATAAAGAATCTAACCATAAGTCTTAAATACTGTCTAGCTGTACACGTAATCTGCTCACTAGTATCAATTTCAGCCCATTGGAAAGCCTGTGGGGCACCAAGAGCACCGAACATTGAGTTGATGAATATCTTTAACGGTAACTGCTTTCTTTTATATTTGTCAGCTAGTTGGTAATTACCTTCTTTTTTATACTTATCCGATAGTTTTTTCGCTCTAAATCTTTCAGTGTGAAAGTATTTAAGCATCGACTTCATCGCACCATTAATATCAACCTCAGGGAAAACATCATGAGCCAACTGAATAGCTGGATAAAGTGAGTTGTAGTCCATTTTTCTTAATTCCCTAGAAAAACCAACTTTAAACAATCTAGATAGTCCACCCGTATATTCTCTTTTAGTATCAGATAACGGAATAGCTAAATTATTTTCAAAAGAATATGTTAACATTAATAACTTCCACAAACCAGCAGTACCCATAGTCGATACTCTTTGATATGTTGTTGGTATTAATTTGGCCAACATGAAGGATGTTTGGTTGTAAACCGCATCCACTTCCATTGTTTCCCATAAGTCATCAATTAAATACCTCTCAACGATGTATTTACCATCAACTTCTTGTATCGTGTTAACATAATCACGTAAAGCTTTATATGTTAACATTAAGAATTCGTGTGTTTTTGGTGCCTTTTCTGATAATTTAGATTCCCCGTTACCAGGCACCTCTACTGGAAATACAACCGTCTTACCCTCTTTTAGTTTTTGTATTATCTCCCTAATACAAGCATTTATCTTAACCTTATTACCTTCTAAATCATTGTCATTAAAAAATGAATCGACTTCATTATATTGGTTTTTCTTTGTTATAATTGCAATGGTATTTGGTTCACCACGCAATTCTTTACTTTGTTGACCAAAACCCTCAAGTGTTTCATTCTCATCATAAACAAAGAATTTATCTGGGTTTTGCTGGACGATATCACGTGTTATGTTGTCCATAAATTCTATCGTGGGTTTAGTGAATGTGTATTTACCGTCACGATCGTCAAAATAAAATTTATCTTCACTGTACCAATATTTACCAATTTTATCACCAACAATATAAACACGATTCTTTTTTGCAATTTTGTTGTACTGGCAAACATATTTCAAACCAACTGATTTCATACTGGAATCAATTGCTTGTGCACGTCTAGCTGAGTGTATTATATCGATGATACTATAACCAAACATGTTTACCTGTGTATAATCCTCAACCTCATTACCCAATTTTAGCATGGATGGTTTGGTGTTAATTAATTCACCTGGTTTTAATGTGATGGCTATATCTTGGATGTTAATACCTAATTTTTTACACCTAACAAAAAAGAAATCCCAGTCAAAGTTAGCGCTATTATATCCAGCAATAATTGTGGGCTTAATTTGGTTTATTACCTCGAAGAATTTTGTAATGGCTTCTCTTTCAGAATCATCGTTATCCTCAATCGGAATAATTTGTTTATCACCTTTATTCGTGTATATACCAATCAAAAATATCCTATTTATTTCAGGATCAAGACCTGTTGTTTCTAAGTCGAATACAAATTTATGGATGTCATCATATTCCTCAAAGCCCTTAAATAATCTTTTACCCGTGTGGATAAAATATTGTTCAACTGGGTTTAATATCAAAAAATGGGATTTGATGTCGTGTCTAGTATCATAAATATAGATGCCACCTTCCCTAAAGAAATCCATCATTCTTTTATGTCCTTGACTACAAGTGACTAGATATTTATATCCATTAACTAACTTGGGGTGATCGCCTGTCTCTAATGAGATAATATCTATACCAAATTTTTGTCTTGCTGACCTTATTCTCGAATCACTATTACCGTAAAAGTTTACGAGTTCCTTAATCTTATTAAGGTTTTTGATCCACATGAAAGCCATTAAAGGTTCTGTTTCAATATAGTTACCTTTGTCTGGATCTTGCTTAATTTTATGTATCAGGTTTGTTTCAGAATCATATTCCACATTCACGATATACTTCTCGTCATCGTGACCGATAAGAAACTTTTCGATATCCTCAAGTGGGATTTTATATTCTGCCATAACCTATATTTTGGCACAAATATAATAATTAAATTGACTCCTACAAAATTTTTTACTAAAACTTTTTTTAAACTATGTCGGTTTTTACGAAAGAATCCAAAATATGGATATACAATTGTTCGTGTATTGGTGCGATTAGTTCACCGTAAACATTTGATGGTGATGCCAAATCAAAAAGAGTTAATTTAAACTCACCCAAAAATACACCTGGTTTGTCTGTATCATCTTTTGTGAACTGGTAAGTTATGATGTAGTGTTTTCTACCGTCTTCGTCACAAGGGTTTTCCAAGACTATATTTGCCGTTTTGTTAGCAACTTTGTAAATACCCGTTTTTTCGTCTTTCATCGCAAAAGTTGCAACGCAATTTTCGATTAATTCCTCAAATCTTCTAAAATCGTTTCTCCCATCCCTAAAAACTTTCATTTTTAAGATCGGTAACGTTGAGTTTTGTCTAATACTGAATATCATTAGAATAAGTTTTTTATAAATATCTTTCTACCACCCTTTATTACGTTTAAACCATAATAATCAGCGATATTATTAACCATTTTTTTAATTTCAAAAGCGTACAAAGGTAAACAATACATTTGAAAAACCTTTACACCACCAGTAAATGTCCCAGCAAAAAATTTCTCAAGAACAGTATCTATTTTTTTATTTGTGTCCAAGTATAAAGCGTCTAAAAGGTTTTGTGTACCACCCCCAAAAGAGAAGTTAAATGGTACGCCCTCTTGTAAGTTATCCTCAACGGTTAATTCGTGCGGTATAACCTCGATAAAGTCATATTTCTTTAGAACACTAAAACCGTTTATGTAAATTGAGAAGGTACCCTTTTTATAATCACCATATTTTAAAGCACACTTACTATCGTATGCAAAATCCCTTTCAAAAACAGAGCTTATATGTAAAAATTTGTTTTCGGTTACGTCTATAACGGGTTTTTTTGTATATGTCTCTTCTATAGTGAAATATTTTGTTACGATTAACCACGTATCGTAGTTATCACAGTCACTAGTTGGTTCTTTAATAAAAGAGCTTGTTGTTATACCAGAAACTTCTTGTGTTGCTCCAGTATAACAAACATCAGTTGGGTAGATCATTCTATATCCTATCCTACCGTCATTTGTAACTCTTATACCAAACGCATTGTAATATAAGTCAACATACTCTTGGTGATATTGTAATTTTTGTGATTCGGCTGTAAATCTTCTACCAGTGTACATAATACCGTTGTAATAGTTGAAGTACCCTATATATTTTGATGTGCCGTTTAAACTGATTAAACCATTATAAGTGTATAAATTTTGTAATTCCTTTGGTATTATATTATAATCGTTTTCAAATTTTTGTACTTCTACTTCGGTTTGATTGGCGTATTTACTTTCAGCCCTAGTACCCATATAGAAAATAAAACCACTATTATCTGGATATGCTTGGTTTAGTGTTGTCCCTGTTGTTGTCCCTGTTGTTGAACCAGTCATCGGGAAATGGACTATAGAATTAAATGACCAACCTTTTCTTGCTCGAGTTGGGAACCACTCAACATTTTTATTATGTATTTTATAAAAGCCCTGGTAAAACCCACCATCTAATTTATTATAATACACACCATTGTCAACCTTTAACTTATCTATGTTGTATGTGAAGTTACCAGTATAACCAGAAACCTCATGAAAACAAAACGTATCACCAGATTCAACAAGATAAGCAATGTCAGGGTCTATTGTACCGTTACCGTTGTTAATAAAGAAATTGTCGTACCCGTTTAACCCAATATTTTCCAATGGGACGTTTTCAGATTGAGTTATTTGTGAACCACAAAGGCTAACAGTCACATCGATATCAATTAATTTACATTCATTGACGTCTCTATAGAAATCACGGCAGTCTTTTGTGATAACTATATCAAAATATTCACTCTTGTCTAACTCAGTATAAAACATTATATTATCTTAATTGGTTTTTGGAATGCTCTGTACTTTAACGCTTTATTAATTTCTTCAGCTTCCATTGACATTCTTTTTAATATTTCTAAAGGATTTAATTTAAACATCCTATCCTCTAGCTCTTTCTTAAGTGTTATCATCTCATCTTTACCTTCAGATAGTAATGATTGATATTCTATCTCCATATTAGCATCTGGCACTGGTATTTTACCACCAAAAGTACCTCTAACACGACCAAGTGTTTCTTTACATAATGCGATGAAATATCTCCTAACCCAAGTTTTAGAAGGGTCATTAAGATCGTCATAATTAATATTATCCAACGGAACATCCATTGGTGATTTAATTACATCTTTATTTAATTCAAAACATTCATCTTTTTGTTCTGGGTTTATATCGTAATACCAATACCAAACCTTTGCTTGGTTCATTGTTGCGCCTCTAAAATCATATTTACCACCTGGGGTGTTCATTAAATGAAGAAACTTCTTACCATCAGGTGCATTTGTTATTTTATAAACCAATTCAGATCTAATTATTCTATTTTTTAAGTTTCTATCTGTTGATCGCATTAAAATATCAAAGGCTGGTAAAATATAATAACTACCTAGGCCCATATATTCTGCACCAAATTGGTTATTCCACACGCCTAAAAATGGGTCAATTACCGATTGATCTAATGAAGCTGGTGTAAACCATAAAACTTCATTAATTTCCCTATTGGCTGGTATTTCGTAAAGTTGTTGCCCCTTAACTAGTTCAATATAATCTTTCTTTAAGACATACCCACCTTCTCCAGCACCAAGACCGACAATCTTAGAGTAAGAGTATGTGTATTGGGTCACCAAGTCAAATGTCCTATATAATAGGGCTCTGGTTAAATCGGCTGAGGAGATATTTAAACCTATTAAGCTAGGCCACTGGTGTTCAATTAACCAATTATGTATGAATTCGGTGTAGTCTTCAAGCGCTATCTCTAATAGCGAATCCATTTGTTCCTCTTCTAATTGTATTTTTCGAATTGGTGCACCAAGCCTATGTTTGGCTTGTTTGTAAATTTTTTCCTTTTCAACTGGATTTATCTTCATTGTCCTAATATTTATTATAAATAGTTAGAAAGATGAGTAAAACAACCCTTAATGAAACGATAAACAGAATTAAACAAAATTCTGGGATAATGGTGTTTGAAGCCGATATTAATGAAATTGACTGGGAAAAAGATTTTAAAGATGTTTCTAAAAAATGTTTAAACCCTAGTGAATTGGCTAATTATTTAAATAAAGTTATTGATAATAGTCAGAAAAAATCAGCTGACAAAGAAAAAATAGGTTTAGATAAACCAATAATTCACGCTAAAGCAATACCGTTCGATGAAGAAGGTGAGTTAGATATTAACGAATTCATTAGTAAGATAACAGCAATGCCTAATGATATATTAAGTGTTAATGAAAAAATGCAAAAATCAAATGATGACGGAACTTATAACGTTAACATTGGTATACCAGCTTTAAGGGGTTTAGTTTATGATATAGATGAACAAAAATTTTATATCGTTAACACCTGTCCAGGTGCGGGTAGTTGTGCTATGGTTTGCTACGCAAGAAGAGGTAGTTATATACAATATCCAGGTGTTTTTTTAAAACAAACTAAAGTACTTAACCTACTCTTAAATTACCCAGATAGATTTGAAAAAATTCTAATTCGTGAATTGGAGACCACGCTGTTAAAAAACCCAGATAAACAAGTTAATTTTAGGTGGAATGATGCGGGTGATTTTTTTGCAACAAAATATTATGAGATTGCTGTTAGAATAACCAACACTTTACTTAAAGATGGTTATAATATTAAATCATATGCCTACACAAAAATGGGTGAAATCGTTAATTTAGGTGACCCCAATTTCCTTATAAATTTCTCTAATGACGCAAATAAACGAGAAACTGAAAAAGTTAAAGATATTGATAATGCTAAGCAAGCCGTTATTGTACCAAAAGAGCTTTTTGATGATTTATTTATGAAAGAAAAAGGGTCATATGCAGTAGATTCAAAAGGTAAACCCGTTTTTAAGGATGAGGACGGTGTTAATACATTAAAGACTAGATTGGCTAATGAATATAAAGTTGATGTTAAAACAATTTTAACATATGACGAACTATTAAGGACACCAGTTGGCAATGAAAAACAATATAATGTTGTTGTTATGCCAAAAGGTGACGGTGATGTGGGTGCCCAAAGATCAGACGTTAAAATGTCTTTTCTATGTTTTCACTAAATTACCAACAACCTCTTTAGCTACAGAAATCTCATCAATTTCATCGGGACCATTATCTCCCATGATTTGACTTATAATCTTCATTTTCTTTTGTAAGGTATTATACATATGCATATCCAATGTATCAACAAATAATGGATAAATAATATGTACTTGGCTTGTTTGACCAATTCTATGTGCCCTATCTTCCGCCTGCATATGGTTTGCTGGCGTCCAATCTAGGTCATTAAAAATTACAACGCTACCTTTGGTTAGTGTTAAACCAACACCAGCGGCAACAATATTACCAATGAATACTTTAACTTTATCATTATTTTGGAATTGGTCTACGGCATATTGTCTTTTATCTTTTGATGTTGATCCGTCTACAACGACAGCTTTATTGCCAAAATGAGCAACTAACTCTTTAACCGTATTAGTGAAACAAGTAAAAATAATTACCTTTTCTTCGTTTTCAATCATTTCTTCAGCTAATTCAATCGTATGAGGTAATTTATCATAAGATAATAATTGCCTAACCTTAATTAATTTAGTTAAGTGGTCAGTAATTGTTGGTTTTTCACCAGCAGACTCCATTTCCTCTATCCAAGCTTCATATTCAGCAATATATGCGTTGTATGTTGTTGAAAATTCTAGTGGTAAATAAACAGGTTTGATTGTTTTTTGTGGTAGATCAATTGAATCGTTTTTGGTTCTTCTCAATATAACATCAGCAGAATATTCTCTGAGTTCATCTAAATTAGATGAACCAGAACAAACCCAATATTTTTGTTTAGTACCTTTTCGGTTGAATTGTCTACCAGCACAATACCTTTTAACATAACCAACCCAATTAGCCGCAACTGGTGAGTCACACATGTATAATAAATTATAAAAATCTATTGGTTTATTAGTAATCGGTGTCCCCGTTAAAAACCATCTAACTGGTATTTTACTAGCAAAATCATTAAATATTTTGGTCCTATTTGATGTTGCGTTTTTAAGGTAGTGCGCCTCGTCAACAATAACCAAATCAAATTTGTGGTAATCTATTGGTGATACTGGTAGGTCGGAAACTTTAACACCACGTCTTGGTAGGTGGTGGAAATTTTTAAGAATGTCGTAATTAACAATTGTCCATTTTTTTACTGTTAGGTTACTACCGTCAACAACACTAACATTATCAACAGAATCATAATTAGAAATTTCTATTCTCCAATTTAATTTTAATGATGCTGGACATACAACTAATATTTTTTTAAAATCACCTTCCATTGCAGCGATGATAGCTGAGGTCGTTTTACCCAAACCCATTTCATCCGCTAAAATAAATTTATCGTTCGTTAAAAGTTTTTTAATAGCTTCTATTTGATGGGGTTTTGGTGGCCTATCATATTTTAATAAATCAATTTCTGGTTCTAGTTTTTTAGCCTTTATACAATCTTTGTTTATATAAAAGCTATAATATTCGTCACAACCATCAACAAAACACCCAAAGACGTGTAAAAAGTTTTCTTTTCTACTCAATAATTTATTGATAAAAACTTTATCTGGTATGAAATCCAATTTTAATTGTTCAGCGACAAACGCCCTACAAGGTGCGCTTATATCAAACATTTTATTAACAACAACTGGCTCAACATAAGCATTCTTAACGATATAATCGCTCTGGTTTTTTGTTGGTATAAACCTTTTGTTTGTTTTATAATTGCTTAAAATATTTAAAATATAGTCGTTAGACCCTTTATAAATTTTTAATATATCTAAAGCCCTTTTTTCTATGGGAAGCTCCATTATCGTATCTTAATTACTCTTTTATTATTATTCCATAATAATAACAAATTTTGACTAGAAAGTCAACTCACTAATAAATCAAACTATTTATATAAAAAGAATAATGGAAAGAAAAACTAGGATACCGAATACGAGGTTAAATAGGTTCTATGACGAAGAAGATTTTAGGTTGGAGTTAGATATGGCCACCGAATTAATCGAAGGTGATATGAACTTTACAGTAGTTCTTTTTAGGATTGATAGAGTAAATACGCAGGTTGATGACGTTTACTGGGAAAGTAATCCTAGGGATATTAGATTTAAAGCACCAGTTGAATTAAAGGTAATTCTAAATTTAGCTAACGGTGAAAACAAATCTTACTCACCAAATGGTAATTTAAGGTATCAAGATTATGGTAATTTAGAGTTTACTGTCTTACAAAAGCAGTTAGATGAGAAAGGTGTTGAGATAGGTTATGGTGATATTGTTGGTTATTCTGACAGGGAAAATAACTTTAAATACTTTAGTGTTTTTGATGACGACACGATAAATACCGATAACCCTAGTACGCAATATGGTTACTCTGGTTATTTCAGAAGAATAAAATGTACAAACGTTGACCCTAACGTATTTAATGGTGTATAAAAATGGCATTACCTGGTTCTTTTAAGAAAAAAATCAATATCACGAGAGAGCGTGCTAATATTGAGTACCCATATTCTATGCAGAGTGGTGCGGCTGAGAATATGAAGGATATGATAACGGACAAAGATACTTTCCTTCCTCAGGGTGTGTTACATATCGATCTAGATCGTGGTTTTAAAGAGTTCGTTAAAAACAATCTACAATTAACCCTAGATGGTCAAGAAGTACCTGTTTTTATGATGGGGATACAAAAATGGAACGAGTTTTCACAGACTTGGAAATTTTCAGATGAATATAAAAACGTTAAGATACCTTTTGTTAATATCGTTAGAAACCCAGATACAAAATATGGTACGAACCCGTCTTTAATATATAACATACCAACTGGTAGACACTACACCTATGCTGAAGTACCTACTTGGGACGGTAATAAAAAGGGCGTTGATATTTACCAAATACCTCAACCGATACCTGTTGACATTAACTATCAGGTTAGGATTTTCGCTTATAGGCAAGAAGATCTAAATAAGTTTAATTCTTTAGTACTTAAAAACTTTCAGAGTAGACAGGCTTATACGATAGTAAATGGTCATTATATTCCGATAGTTTTAGAAGACACATCCGATGAAAGTCAAGTAACTGATTTAACGAATAAAAGGTTTTACATACAACTGTACACATTTAATCTACAAGGTTTTATTTTGGACCCCAACGATTTTATAGTAACTCCAGCGATAAGTAGAACATTAACAATAACAGAAAATGGATAATAATAATAAAATATTTTTTAAAATGAATCGATCATAATGGTTTTTTGGTAAAAAATATAATATTTATCAGTAAGTAAAATTAATAATAAACAAAAATTAAATAGATATGGCAAACAAAGTTTATGCATCTCCAGGTGTTTACACGACTGAAAAAGACCTAACATTCACAACTGAAACAGTTGGTGTTACTACGTTAGGTGTAGTTGGTGAAACGTTAAAAGGCCCAGCCTTCCAACCAATTTTCGTTAGAAATTTTGACGAATATAAAACTATATTTGGTGGAACTAGTCCTGAAAAATTTAAAAATACTCAAATTGTAAAGTATGAATTACCTTACATTGCTAAGCAGTATTTAACACAATCAAATCAATTATACGTAACAAGGCTTCTTGGTTTATCAGGGTACGACTCTGGTATGTCATGGGTTGTTAGAACATTGGGTGCTTGTGATGAAAGTACATTATCACATACAGGTATTACTGAACAAGAATTTGAATTTAGCTTTAATACAGCTACAAATCAATTCTATGTTGCTGGTAATGTTTCGTTGATTAATCATTTATCACAATTAACTGGTGTTAATGCTAATGAATTTGATGGTGCATTTAACACCTTCTTCACAACTATCGGTGGTTATACAAACGCTCCTTTCTACGATAAGAAGCATGCGATGTATTGGGGTTTATTGACCAATGATATTGATACCGCATTAGTTAATGATGCAACATCTATAAACATCTTTACACCAAGTTATGTTGATGCTTATGAGTTGCCTGTAACGGTTCCAGCTAACGATAGAGATGCGTATGTGTTAAATAATGAATTAATTTATGATAGCACAACACAAACTTACTCTGGACCTAGTTTTGCTTTATTCTGTCATAGTTTTACTGGTGTTAATGCTACCGTTATTAAGGGTACATTAAAATTGTATACGGTTACTTTAAATTGTAACCCATATACTGAAGGTCATAATAAAACTATCGCTACAATTAAGAGTAGAGGTGGTTATGTTTCTGACATTTTGAAGTATAACACGGCTTCTTTGGGTATGATTGCCCCAGCTAATTTAACAAGTGACCCATATGTTTCATTTGATTTAACTGGTACAACCGCTAACCCAACAGGTGGAACTTTTTCATACACCGTTTCATTAAATAAAACAAATTCTAACTACATTAAAAAAGTAATTGGATCTACTTTAACAGATAAAGATTCACATATTTATGCTGAAGAAGTTTACGACCAAACTTTAGCTGATGGTTGGTATAAAGGAAAAATCAAAGGTTTGTACACCGAATTAGTTGGTGTTAACAACTGGGATCACTACAAATTCCAATATCAATCACCTGTTACTCCTTTTATTGTATCAGAATTAAGAGGTGGTGTGCCGCAAAGATTGTTTAGATTAATTTCTATTTCAGACGGTACTAACGCTAACTACGAAATAAAGACTTCAATCGCCAATGTTGATCTATCTAAGAAGACATTTGATATTTACATCAGATCTTTCTCAGATACAGATAAAAACCCAGTTATTATCGAAAGATTTGTTGATTGTACAATGGATGAAACTTTAGATAACTACGTTGGTAGAAAAATAGGTACTATCGACAACAAATACCCTCTTAAGAGTGCTTATGTTGTATTAGAACCAGCTATCAATGCACCTAAAGATGCTATTCCTGCTGGTTTCGAAGGTTATGAGTTCAGAACTAACGGTGAAACTGATTATACAGAAACAGCTGTCCCTGAAATGCCTTACAAAACTAAATATTTTGCGCCTGGTGATGTTATTTATAACCCACCATTTGCTAACCCAGTCATCTCAAACGGTGATAAAGTAAACAAAAACTATTTAGGTTTCTCAAGCCAATTTGGTTTTGATAAAGACTTGTTATTGTTTAAAGGTAAAGTTAGTATTTTAGGTGATAACGCTTACAACACTGGTGATGATTACTTCACTAAAACTAAAGGCTTCCACATGGATATTAACGCTTCAGCGTTGGTTGATTCTGTGACTGGAGAACAAGTTTTCTCAACTGGTGTGGCTTCATTTAATGATGCAACAACTGTTGATGGTACTGCGACTCACCCGTATAACAACATGAGAACAAGAAAATTCACTTTATTATTTGCAGGTGGTTTTGATGGTTGGGACGAGTTTAGATTAAACAGAACTAATACTGATGAGTATAAGATAGGTAGAACTGGTTTCGTTGCTTCACAATTTGATACTTTCACAAATGTTGAGTACGCTGAATTGTTTGGTACTTCCGACTACTATGCTTACTTATATGGTATTAGAACATACCAAAACCCTGAAGAAACACCAATTAATATCTTAGCTACCCCTGGTATTGACGTATTAAACAATACAGACTTGGTTAGAGATGCAATTGAGGTTGTTGAGGAGAAAAGATTGGATGCTATTTACTTACCTACATTACCTGATATTAAGTTGTTAAACAATAACAACCCTTCAGATACTGAAAGTTGGTATTATGCTGAAGATATCGTTGATGAGTTAGAAAACACTGAAATCGATTCAAACTATACAGCGGTATACTATCCATGGATTCAAATCACTGATACTGAAAATAACGCAAACTTGTTTATTCCACCTACAGCTGAAGTTGTTAGAAATATGGCTTATACAGATAACGTAGCATTCCCTTGGTTCGCAACCGCAGGTTACAATAGAGGTTTGGTTAAATGTAATAGAGCACGTATCGTTCTTGATCAAGAAGCTAGAGATATTTTATATCCAGGTAGAATTAACCCATTAGCGACTTATTCAGACGTTGGTGTTGTTATCTGGGGTAATAGAAACTTACAAGTTAGATCTAGTGCTCTTGATAGATTAAACATCAGAAGATTGTTGTTACAAGCTAGAAGATTGATTATGTCTGTATCAAAAAGATTATTATTTGATCCAAATGATACGACAGTTAGAAATCAATTCTTGTCATTGGTTAACCCAATCTTGGATAACATTAGAAAAGAAAGAGGTTTAACAGACTTCAGAGTTAGTGTTGCAATGGACGTTGAGGATAATGATAGAAATACTTTGAGAGGTAAAATCTTCATTAAACCAACACCAACATTGGAATTCATCGAACTTGAATTCGTTGTTACACCGCAAAACGTTTCTTTCGATAACATTTAATAAGTTTAGGGGGTACGAAGGTATCCCCTTTATTTCTTTTCCATAGCTTAAAAAGCACCAACGGTAATTGAGATACTAATTAATAAAAAAGAAAGTAACAAAGAAAAAATAAATTAGAGTACTATTTATAATAGAGTACATAATATATGAAATTATATATAGTACTATTTATAATAGAGTACTTTGGTTAAGACCCTTAACAAAAATAAGGTTTGAAAATCAAAAAGTCAAGTTTTTTGAAAAAAATTTTTAAAAAAGTGTATAATTCGAAAAACAAAGATATTTATATTAAACAATAAAACAAATTAAATAGACAACAATATGGCTAACTTATTAATGAAAATGCCCGTTCCTTACGAACCAAAGAAAAAGAACAGGTTTATTTTGAGATTCCCAAGTTCACTAGGTATTAACGAGTGGTTCGTAATATCTACTTCAAGACCAAAGGTAACAATAAACGAAGTTGAAATTCCTTTCTTAAATACTTCAACATATGTTGCTGGTAGATTTAACTGGGAATCAATTGATGTTACATTCAAAGACCCTATCGGTCCTTCAGCTTCACAAGCATTGATGGAGTGGGTTCGTTTACACGCTGAATCAGTAACAGGTAGAATGGGTTATGCCGCAGGTTATAAAAAAGATATTGAATTAGAAATGTTAGATCCGACAGGTGTTGTTGTTGAAAAATGGATTCTTCAAGGAACCTTCTTGACAAATGTTGACTTTGGATCATTGGAATATAGTGATGATGAAATCGCTGACATTACAGCTACATTAAGAATGGACCGTTGTATCTTGGTTTATTAAGAATTATATTATCAATTCAAAATTCATTTGGGGGACGCTTTGCGACCCCCTTTTTTTTTAACCTTTAATTATACCATATTTCTCAATAAACTTGTTAACTCGTTCAACAACTAAATTTGTTTTATCCATTTCATGTTCCCAAATAACCAATAAATTATAGGTCCTATCAAACTTAACTAGTTTGACTTTGTATTGGTCATTCCTTAAATTGGCTCTCTGGAATGCATATTTTGCTTCTGGCGAATGTTTTTTACAACAGTGGTAGAAACACCCATGAGTTTCAATTAAGACGTTGTAATCAACTAAAAGAAAGTCGAACTCTCTTTTCTTAAAAACAAAATGTCTTTCAAAGTTTATATTTTCTTGCTCAAGTAGTTCAGCGAACGAATCTTCTAATTTTGAAGTACCATTCATCTTTTTAACCATTTTAGCGAATTTACCTTTCTTTTTGGCCATAATATTCTATTATTATAATAATTAGTTGTAAACTACCCTTTTACCGTCAAATTGATATTAAAAGGTAAAAAAAATAAAAAATACCGTTTACACTATTTAATATTAGACTATAATTAATTTAAAATTAAAATACTATGGAAAATCAACAGGTTTATTTTGAACCACCGCACGATGTTATTCCGCTTCCATCAGGTGGCAGATTTTACAAAAATAAAAAAGACACAATTAAAGTAGCTTATATGACGGCTGCTGACGAAAACATTCTAACTTCACCAAACTTACTACAAAGCGGTAAAGTCCTTGACGTTTTATTGGAAAAGAAAATTTTAGATAAAGACATCAAAGCTGGGCAATTATTACCAGGTGATAGAAATGCTATTATTTTCTTTTTAAGATCAACTGGTTATGGTGAGATTTATCCAGTGGAGTTAACAGACCCTAAAACAGGTGATAAATTTATTGAGGAAATTGACATTAGCCAATTACCAATAAAAGAAAATACTTTAACACCAGATGAAAATGCTGAATGTTCATTTGTTTTACCAAGATCTAAAAAAACTGTTAAATTTAAATATTTAACTGCTGAAGAGGATGAGAAGTTGATTAGAGAAGATCAAGCCAGAACAAAAAAATTGGGTTCTAGCGCTATTAGTCAAATTATGACATTGCGTTTACAAAACCAAATTGTGGAAGTTGACGGCATTCGAGATAAAAACGCAATCGTTCAATTCGTTGAGAGTATGTCACCAATGGACTCAGCTGAGTTCAGAAAACATCTTTTCGACAACGAACCTGGTTTAGATTTGACCATTAATGTCCAAGCTCCAAGTGGAGAGTTTTTTTTTGGTGAACTTCCCATTACATCCAAATTTCTTTGGCCTTACGTCTGAGTATAAACAACAAATGATGTACGAGTCGTACATTTTAGTTAAACATGCTAATTTTACTTATTCAGATGTAATATTAATGCCAATCTTTGAAAGAAGAAAATTCATTGATATTTTAATGGAAGAGAATGATAAGATTAAAGAAGCTAGAGAAAGAGAAATACAAAAATCTAAATCTAAGAGAGCATAAACTTAACCCACTGTCATGGTGGGTTTTTTATTTTATTCGATATTTATAATAAAAGAATTCGTTATGAAAAAATATATAATAACTGAAAATCAATTAAAGGTTATATTAGAAAGGGCTGATGATACCCCAGAAAATTATTCTGATGTACCACCAATGTCATTTGACAATTTTTTAAAAGCAATTGAAAAAGATAACAATAAAAATGGTACATCTAGTAACAGAAGTGATGATATTAAGAGTTTTGCACTTGGGGCTGTTGCTGGAAATAGAGCTGAATACAATATTGATAAATCTGACAGCGCTTTAAAAGCAATCGCTGGTAAGTTTTATAAATCAATAAATGCGGGTTACGGTATTAACCCAGATGATGGTGTTCTTGCTGAATCTGAAGATTTATGTATTATTATAATGTGTATGGCTTATTATTACTACAAAGAAGGTAGTATTAAGAGTTTTAATGTTAGGGATGTTGATCTTGATTTTAGAAAAAACTATAATGAATTAAAAAGAACTAATTTATCCGATATAAGAGGTTTATTAAGAACCAAATTTGATGCCGATATATTTGGGTGCCAGGATGATGATGATGAAAATCAAATTATAGTGGCTCCAAGAGGCGATAACCCTAGTTTCCAAGTTTACATTAATAAGAACAGTAGAAGAACAACAATGGTTAGGTTTAACTTTTTTGATAGCACGTCATTAAATTTTTTCTACAACGATTTTTTAAAGAATGATAAAAACATTAATTTAATTAGTAAGGCGATAAACAGAAGAGTTAGACCAAGATTAGATAACGGTTCACTAGTATTCCAATTTTAAATAAATGGCTCAAGGGGATATTTCATCAGCATTAAATGAACTCGTAAAAAAATTACAAGTAAATACTGCCGCTTCTTTAACAACAAGAAGTGAGATAGAAAGGTATGTCGGTGAAGTAATAGACTCTTATAGTGATGCTATTGAAAAGAATAAAGAGGCTTATAACTGGGACGTTAAACGTGAATCATTATTTGGTTACTTTAAAAAAATATCGAAACATAGAGAACAATTAATTGAAGATAAAATAGCTAGAAAAAAGGAGCTAGAGTTTTTAGAACAACAAATAAATTATTACGTAAAAAAAGAAAATGAGGCGATAAACTCTGGTAAAAGTAGGTTATCTAAAGAATTATTTCAAAGAAGAGTTGAATTAGAAATACAAAAAAATGTTAAAGAGGCCATGGATGATGTGGCAAATACCGCAAAAACAGCTAGTAAAAGCGGTAACCCATATCTCGCAGCATTTTTAGTTGTTGGCGGTATTCTTATTGATGTTGGCAAAGCAATCCTTAGGGTTGGTTTAAGTATACTCAAAATAGGTTTTAGTTTCATAAAAGATTTTTTCGGAGCTGACTTTGGCGTATCAGCTGTATTCGAACTATTTTTAAAAATGCAATCAATATCGGGTAATATATCCGCAAATATTGGTTTAGTTAGTAAAGAGTATATTAGGTTCTATGAAAACATGCCTAAAATATATAACGAGGTTTTAGATGTTGGTGGTAGTTTAGAAGATGTACAAACGGTTGTTGAGAAATTAAGTGATGTTACTGGTAGGTCGAATATTTTGGAAGGCCCTATGTTTAAGAGGGTTATTGAACTTGGTTTAGGGACTGGTCTTGGGGTTGAGAATGCAACCGAATTAATTGGTAATTTCCAGAATTTAGGTTATTCAATGGATAAAACCTTAGAATTTACTGATTTTGTTAGGGACAAATCAATGCGTGTCTCGATGAACCAAACAAAGGTTTTATCAAAAGTTAATCAATTGGTGGTTTCGCTAACTGGTTTTGGTGTTAATCGTGGTTTAAAGGCGATGACAAATTTAGTTATAGATGCACAAAGATTAAGACTCGATGTTAACGATAGTGTTGACAAATTTAAAGACGCTTTTACTGATCCAGAAAAAGCCGTTGAGGTTGCGGCAACAGCAAACCTACTTGGTGGTAAGTTCGCATTTTATTTTGGAAACACATTTACTTTAATGGCTAAAAGTATGTATGAGCCCCAAGAGTTAACTGCCGAATTATTAGAATCTTTAAAAGATAAAGCTTTTAAGGGTAAAGACGGCAAATACCAGATAGCCCCAGCTGATAGAGAAATTATTAGGGAGTTCGCTAAATCAATAGGCCAGGACAACCCAGATGAATTATTTAATGTTGCAATTGAACAATCTAAGTTTGCAGATAAAATTGAAGCGTTAGGTAAAAGGTTTGGGTCAATTACATCGATAAATGAAGAACAAAGGGTATTATTAACAAACTTAATGACCATGAATGAGGATGGTTCATATAGTATTAAATTATCTAGTGGTGCTAAAATGCTATTGTCAGAAATACCTAGTATTAATACAATATATAATGAATTAAGGCAAGAAAGAAAAAATAACGAATCGGCTCTATTAAGAAAAAATTTGGCGGAAAGAATTGGAATTGCTATAGAAAGATTTAATGTTGGTTTTTCACAGATATTCGTTGTAATGGATAGATATTTTAGAAATTCAAATGTAATAAATCACTTGGATGAGACTTTAAAGGGTATGTCTATAATGGAAGGTGATTTCTTTAACGATTTATTATCACCATCAGGTTCAATGGGTAATTTAATGAAAAATATTTTTAAGGCGGCAAATAGTTTTATTGATACAATATTAGGTATATGGCAAAATCCAGAATTAAACATATTCCAAGCCGTTTCAATGTCATTAGATTATATGATAACACGAATAACAACTAAATTTATGGACCCTTTAAAATTTTATTTGGGTAGATTAGTTGAATTAATTGGAGTCGGTATTGATAAAGGTACAGGCGGTTTATTTGGTAAGGGTGTCGCTAGAACAGGTCTTCAAATGCAAAAAAAAGCAATTAGAAAATCTGGCGAAGGTGGTATATTCTACGAGACACATAAAACAGGTTTAAATGAAAGAATTAAAGAGTTTAACCAAAGACACGCTGAATCTATGTCTGGTGTTAAAATAAACACAGATGTTAATAAGAAATTAAATAACAAATCAAATAATGTTGGTAATAAAATACCAACGGTAAAAAATGATGTAGTAAAACCAGTTGGTTTAGATGTTATTGCATTAAAAAATAGAAAAGAAACAAATACTAATGATTTATTGGTTAGGGCTAACGGAGCAACCTTAATGGGCTCAAAGGGGGACGCTTTATTATTCTTTAATGAAATGGTTCTTGGAAATGCTATTGCAAACGCAAAACCAGAAGAAATTAATTTAGTTTTAAATGGAAAAATATCACATATTAAGAAAAATAAACAGCTTAGTTTGACAAATAAAAAATTGGATAAGACAATTAAATTATCATCTTCTATGTTAATTAAACAGGCAACAACAAATTTAGAAAATTCTGTGATATAAAATGATCTAGTATCTATTTATAGTTATAGAATAATGATTAATATTATATTATGGCTCAAGGCGATTTTTTTAAAAATTTAGACGCAACCATGAAAACCCTAGAACAGGCTAGGCAAAATGGTATTATTAGTGCAAGGGAAGAAGCTGAACATGTTAAAGACATGCTTTCAATGTATGATGCCATTAACGCAAAAAAAGCCGCTGGTAGGGAGTGGGATTTAAAAAGCCAAAGTATTTGGGGGAATATGAAAAGATTCTCTAAAGAAATGGCCCAAGACGCTGAAAATCTAAAGAAATCTAGAAAGGCGATAAAACAAACAGAAGATCAAATAAATAACTTAGGTGTTGTTTATAACAAACTAATGGCCGAGGGTAAAAAGTCCACGGCTGATATGATTAAAAAGAAAAAGCAGCAATTAGAGATAGAGAAAGAGATACAAGAAGTAAATTATGATACCGCAAAATCATCCGTAGGGTTTCTTGGTAAGAGCTTTAATATGATGGGTAAGGTAGGTGGTTTCATCACCAGTAATTTTAGTTGGTTAGGTGATATCTTTAAAAGCATATTGGGTACAGTGTGGAATATAGCAAAGGGCTTATTTGATATTATATTCCCGATAGAAAAAGCTTGGAAATTATTTTTAGAATTACAAAGTGCTGTAGGAAACTTATCAGCCGATATTGGTATGACTTACCAAGAATACAGGTCGTTATTAAAAGAAGGATCTAGTATATATAACGAAATAATAGGTTATGGTGGTAAGATAGAAGATATAGCTAAAATTATAAGAGGTTTTAGTGAAGAAACGGGTAAGAATAGAATATTTAGTCCAGAAGAGCTAACAGCTATCGTTAAATTAGGTTATAGTACTGGTTTAGCGGTTGATGGCGTAACTAAAATGGTTGCCGAATTCGATAATTTAGGTTATTCATTAGCAACGACAATGAAAGTTGCGGACAAAGGTAGAAACATAGCTGCTAGATTCAATTTAAACCAAACTAAAGTATTAAAAACAACAACTGAGGTTGTCAAAAATTTAACTGGCGTTGGTTTTGGTAGGAGTGTGGAAGATTTAACCAAATTAGCGGCAAAAGCTGAAACACTTAGATTTAATCTAGCTGAATCGATTAATTCATTTAAGGATTCGTTCTTTAGCCCAGAAAAAGCCGTTGAAGCTGCCGCCAAAATTCAAGTACTTGGTGGAGAATTTGCTCAACAATTCGGTGACGCATTTTCATTAATGAACGGTTCAATGAACGATGCTGATGGTATGTCTGAAAGATTAATAAAATCAGCTGCGAATCTAGCGGAAAAAAATTCTAAGGGTGAGTTTGTCATCCCACCAGCACAAAGACAAATATTAAGAGAGGTTGCCGATGCACTTGGCCAGAATCCAGATGAAATGATAAAAGCTTCTGTTGAACAAGCCAAAGTTATGGATAAAATGAACAGTCTGGCTAGAACTGGTGCTAACTTGATGGGTTTTAATGAGGAAGATAAAATGGCTTTATCTAACTTAATAACCATGAATAAAAATGGTCAATACGAGATTAAGATGGCCAATGGCGTCAACCAATTATTAAGTACGATAACCAGTGAAGACCAATTAAAAGGTATATTGGCACAAAGAAAAGCTAATGAAAATGCGGCTCAACAAAGGTTAAATCTTTCGGAAAGATTCCAAATCGTTTTGGATCGATTTGCTATTGGTTTAATGCCAATATTTACAAAATTAAACGAATATCTAGAAGATGAAGGTACATTACAAAGAATAGAAAAATTAGGTAAGACAATTGCCGATGTAATGATGCCAGCTGTCGAAGCTTTATTCACACCAGGAGGTGTTCTTGATAAAGCGATAAGATTCTTTTTAACGGAATTTAATACATTCTTAACAGATGTACAAAAAATAATGAGTGGCGAGGGAACCTTTTTCCAAAAAATGCAAAAAGTTTTTGGAAAAGTTGTTGGTTTTGCAACTGAAACAATTTTACCGTATGTTAAAATAACTTTTGGTGAAATATTTAAAGCACTTAAAGAATTACCATTTGTTGGCGATGCGTTTTTTAAAGCTGGTTTATCATTACAGGAAAGTGATAAGAGAACTTCAGATATCGCAAAAAGTATTGGTATTAACAATGAGAAACCAATTGCCAATGAAATTAAAAAAGTTAGAAAAGAAGATGATCAATCTAGTTTTGGTGGAGACCTTCTAGGTGGTTTAGGTAACTATGTTATGGGTACTGTTGATTTCTTAGGTGGTTTAGCAACATCAACTCTAGGTATGGAAAGTGCGGCACAAGATTTATATGCACACTCTTTTGCTAGATATAGAAGAGGTACAGCTGACTTTTCTGATGCCTTTACTGGTGGTAATGAAGCTAAACAAGCACTAACTACAGAAGCATTAAAAGGTGGAGGTTTTTCAGATCAAACATATTTGGATTTAATGGGTCTTGACTTTGTTAAAGAAGGAGAATGGGAACGTAAGAATGGTCAAGATGTTAAAAAGGTGCAAGACGCCATGGTATACGCTAATGGCCAATACATCAAAGGTGGTAAGGGTGATGCCGTTGCCTTCTTAGATGAATTAGCTTTTGGTCAAGCATATAAAAATGCTATGGGTGGTAATGGATCAAATACAACATTAACAGTAAACGTTTCTGGGGCAATTGAACATGACTCAGAAGACGGTAAACGAATAATAACAGCAAAAGAACTTTATGAATCAGACCCACAAATGTTTGGTAAATTCATAGAAACCACAATGGCTAAACATGAATATGGTAGCGCAAACTATGTGGTTAATTTCGGTGTAACACCAATACAAAGTGTTGGATAAAAAAAAATTAAAACAATATTTATAAGATATGGGTCTTAAAAGTATATCTGGCGAATTTAGAACTACGATTTTAAATTTAAATTTACAGTCTCCACCAGACGTGGTTACTGGTTTGGTTAATTTGACAAACTCTGTCACCGTAAGTGCTTATTTGGATTCAATAGGGCAAGATGCGTTAATAAACTATTATAATGTCAAAAATCCTGGGGATATCAATACAGATGGTATACCAGCGAGAACGTTAAATTTAAACAAGACATTAAACACACCAAATGACATTGTTACTGGTGTTAACGATTTATCAGCTTCAGCTGCCTACGCTAGTTCTTTCTTGGATGGTAGAGGTGAAGTGACAAATATTAACGACTTTTCAAACGTAAACCCTGGTGATGTTTTAACAGAAGCCATCGACCCAAGAACATTAGATTTAAATAAAAACTTAAACACCCCAGCGGATATAACAGCTGGTGTTCAAGATTTGACACCAAACGGAGCTTTTTCTGTTCAATATTTATCTGGTAGGGGGTCATTCACAATTATAAATGACTTCAATGTTAAAAATCCAGGTGACGTCCTAACAGATGCAATTGACCCTAGAAATTTAGACTTAGCTAAAAACTTAAATACCCCAGCTGATATAACCTCAGGTGTTCAAGATTTGACGCCTAATCAAACTTTTGCAGCTCAGTATCTATCTGGACGTGGATCGTTTTCAGTTATAAACGATTTTAACGTAATAAACCCTGGTGACGTATTAACAGATGCCGTTGCACCAAGAAATTTAGATTTTAGTAGGAACTTAAATACCCCAGCGGATATAGAAGATGGGTTAAATGATTTAAGTCCAAATGCAGCAATTGCCGCACAATACTTAGCTGGCAGAGGTTCATTTTCGGTAATAAATGATTATGTGGTTGCCAACCCAGGTACAGTATTAAGTGATGCAATACAACCAAGAATATTTAACTTTTCACAAACACTGGTAACACCGACAGATATTACTTCTGGCGTACAAAATTTAACACCAAACTCAATAATAGCTTCACAATATTTATCGGGTAAAGGTTCTTTTACACAAATAGGCACGTCACCAAACTTAAACCCTGGCGATGTATTATCTGATGCGTTAACACCAAGACAATTAAACTTTAACAGAACATTAAATACTCCAGCAGACATAGACGCTGGTTTAAACAACCTAAGTGGCGGATATGCCGCACAATATTTATCTGGACGTGGATCATTTTCGGTTATAAATGACTATACAAATGTAAATCCAGGTAATGTTCAATCTGATGCCGTTGCACCAAGACAATTAAACTTTAACAGAACATTAAATACCCCAGTTGATATCACAGCTGGTTTAAATAATCTTAGTGGTTCATTTGCAGCGCAATATTTATCTGGTAGAGGCACGGATACGACAATTAATGATTTCCCTAACTTAAACCCAGGTACCGTTTTATTACAGGCTTTAACACCAAGACAGTTAAACCTTAATATGAACTTAAATACCCCAGTTGATATTACGGCTGGTTTAACAAATTTAAGTGGATCTATCGCTGCACAATACTTAGCTGGTAGAGGTACCGATACAGTTATTAACAATTTTAACGTACTAAACCCTGGTGACGTACTATCTGATGCGTTAACGCCAAGAGCGTTGAACTTATCAATGACATTAAATACACCAGGAGACATTACAACTGGTTTGGGTGATTTAACAGCAAACGCTGCTTTAACAGCTCAATATCTTTCTGGTAGAGGTACAATGACAACAATAAACACCATGCAAAATTCAAATCCTGGTGATGTTGTTACTATTGCAAACCCATTACGAATTAGTTTATTTAATAAAAATTTAATTAAAGACCCTAATGATGTAACCGACCAATTTACATTGGCAAATCCAGGGATCATACCGATTGGTGGTGATACAGTTATAAATGATTTCACGGTATTAAACCAAGCACAATTAAGTCCATTTGAATTAGCTTGGATTAATTCAAACGCACTAAATAGATATCAAGCTGAGGCAACAGAGTTAATTGATAACACTAGAGAGTTATCATTAAATAATTCACCAAACACGCCTCAGAATCCATACTTAACTGCCGATAAGTTAAATAACTCAGACCCAACTAATCTACAATTTTCTGACTTTATTAATTTACCAACAGCCTCAACACCATTAAGTGCTTTATTAGGTACTGATTTGGATTTGGCTAATTTATTAACCGAGCCAGGCGTTAAAAATGACACTGTATTAGCACAAATTGGTGCGTTACAATTAAAGTTTCATTTAGAAGCTAATGTTGCTGCTAAAGTTGCAGCTGAAGCTTTGGGTTATACAGCTCTAGACGATATTGTTACAAACCCGTTAAAAATTATTGAAGCTATAAAAAACCCAGGTAAAGCTATTTTTGATATAAATGGTAATAACGATATAACAACGTTACCAGGTGGTTTAGGTAAGGTGGCTAGTTTCTTATCCGATGTAGCGGGTGTAAACGGTTTAACAACATATGCACAATCATATTTAGGAGATGATGGTGTGGTTTTAAGACCGACTTGTTTTGAGGATTATGAGTCAGATAGGAAATTAGACGAGAGAGATTTAGAAAGAATCGATAGAACTGGTAGGGGGCAAAGATTCTCTTTGTTTACTAATTTAGGTATTAATAAATATACACCAGAATTCGTTAATAAATTAGATGGTACTAATTTAAAAATGATTGGTAGTTTAGCCAAATCACAAGGATCAACCGATGTGTTTAAAACATATATAAGTGGCGGCCTTAACCCATTATTTTATTTACTACAAGATAGAAACGGTTTACAGGTTAAAGGTAATAGTGAGTTAACGAAAGCAATAACATTTGACCCCACCAACCCAGGTGCTCCTTTTTCTGAACCTGGTGTTGAAACCGTATCTAAATACGGGTCAGTTAAAACTTCTTTTGTTTGGAGAGGCCCAACCAAAGAAACGTTTTTAGATCCAATAAATAAAGAAACGACTACCGATATTTGGGATGGTAGGTTAACAGATAAAACTAGATCAAACGATACTAGTGCGTTTAAATTTAGAGATTGCTCAATTTTAGCAACGACACAAAAATTACTAGAAAGTGGTTTAGAAAATGTTGCAATTAGATCAATTGACCAAACAAAAACTAAATTTAGCGATGGATATAGTTTTGCACCAAAAAGTAGTGGTGTAATAACCCCATTTAGAAAAGAAATTTTTGGTGATGACGGTAAAATAATCGGGTTTAAATATTTAGTCCCAGGGCTAGATAAATCAGGTAACCGTGACGATACTAGAATGTATAATGAGGTCGAGCTTTGTAGAGCTTGGACCAAGTCAAAACCATTTACAAAGATCACAGATCTTATTAGATGGAAAGAATTAAATAGAAAAGAAAGAAACTCCGTATTAGATAGATACGGTAATTTAAATATACACCCATCAGCACTTAACGTTAACGAAGGTTACGGTAGATTAGGTGATGGTGTTGGTGACGCTGTTGTTGAAGCCTTTGGTGAAAGAAGAGCTAGAAAATACATGTTCTCAATCGAAAATCTAGCTTGGAGAGAATCAACATTATTTACAGACTTACCAGCATGTGAAAAAGGTGCTAACGGTGGAAGAATTATGTGGTTCCCACCATATAACATCAGATTTACTGACGACACAACAACAAACTGGACAACCCACCAATTCTTAGGTAGACCAGAACCGATTTATACGTATAACAACACTGAAAGATCTGGTACTTTATCATGGGATATAGTAGTTGACCACCCAACAGTACTTAATTTATTAGTACAAAAAGAATTTGCCGCATTAACAGATGGTGAGGTTGATGAATTATTAGCCGCTTTCTGGGCTGGTTGTTTGGAATATGACACCTTTGAATTAGCGAGAATATGGGGTGTATTTAGTGATTCGGATATAGAGTATTTTAAAAAGGTTATTAGTGATTTAGATGTTAGATTACCTAATGATACATTAAGAAAAAAGATATTTGATGGTGATGCTGCTAAGGATTCAACAGTAAAAATCGACTCAACAACTGAGACACAACCATTTATACCTAATTTTAGATTATTTTTCGAAAATGACATACCATTACCATCAACATCGTATACCAAAACGGGTACAAGTTTTGTTGTTGAACCATATGACGTTTATTTTGAAACATATAGAAAACTATCCGAAGGTATTGAATTAAGTCAAAACTCAGAATACAAAGAAGAGGCGATTAGACTTAATTATACTAGTAACTCAAAAAGCTGGATTAGATACGACAGAACCATAGGTAAAAAAATGTCAGAACCTTCTGATTATTTCTTTAATAAAAAGACTGGGCAAACAAAAATATATGGTTACGAAAAACAATATTTAGATACATTAAAATCTGACTACTCAGCTGAGAATTATGGTAAAGTTAAAAAGTATGATTTAACCATAAACATGGTGGCACACGCATCACCATCGGCACCTGGGTATAGTTTAGATGCGATTAACAAATATAATGATAAGTTAGCAGCGAGACGATTTGTTTCTGTTGTTAAATGGTTAGTTAGAGATGTATTTACCAGTGAATCTTTAGGTGTTGTATGTTATAATGAAGCTGGTGTTGAGATAAATAAAACAAACATAAACGATTTGTTTGTTAAAAATTTAGAGGACACAAAAGATATCGTTTTATTTAGAGGTATTAAAGGTGAATCACTAAAACAAAAAATCACATTAAACGTAGAAGCGGCAAATGGTTTAACAACTTATGATGTTTTTTCAAAAACACCAGGGACTGAGTATAAAGATTTATTTGGTGGGCCTAAAACAACTAAAGTTGATGGGGTTGAATATGATTATTATGAAATACCGTATAATAATGATGGTACAACTGAAATGTATTATATGGTTAAGACGCATAATGAGCGTGACAAAGTTTTAGGTAAATTTAAACCTAATGGTACTTTAATCGATAACGATTATATAGGTACTTGTGTGTCAATAAGAACTTCAAATGGCTCAGCCACTCAAATAAATAGAAAAAAAGCAGATGTTGTTTGTGGTAACTTATCCTCAATCGCATCATACGCTAGACGAGTTGAGATCAACACTGGTGTAATCCCTAAAGAAATACCGATTATTAAGACATTTCCACCAGAAGAAAAACCACCATTATATGATGATAATCCATTATCATCTACAAATGTAACAAAAAGAGAAATTGCACAAAGAATATTAAATAAACTATTAACCGAATGTGATTATTTTGAGTTTTTATCTGAGGAAGCACCAATAGTGTACAATAGTTTAAAACAAAAATTAAAATACTTTACACCTGCGTTCCACTCAATGACACCAGAAGGTTTAAACGCTAGATTAACCTTCCTACAACAGTGCATGAGACCAGGTGATACTATTCTTAAAAACAATGGTGAGGCTAATTGTGACGCTAAAAACACGGCATTTGGTAGACCACCAGTCTGTGTTCTAAGAATCGGTGATTTTTACCACACCAAGATAATTATAAACAATTTAAACATATCTTACGATCCATTAGTATGGGACTTAAACCCAGAAGGTATTGGTGTACAACCAATGTTAGCTAAAGTACAGTTAAGTTTTAAATATATTGGCGGTCAAGGTTTAAGAAGATATGTTGATGAATTGCAAAATGCATTATCGTTTAACTATTATGCGAATGCTGATGTTTATGATGAAAGAACTTTTGCGAACACAGATAGAAGAGAAAGAGATTTGATAAATCTTGAACAAGATTTCTTTGCACAAAATTCATTGGATTTAATTCCGATTGTTAATAGGGCGGAATTAATCACGCCATTAGAACCAACGTTAGATTTACCAGCTGGAACAGTTGGTGTTATGAGTAAAAGATTGGTCCCTAAGTTGGCTGGTGGTACATACTACAATTCATTAGTTGCGGCAACAGTTTATGAAAATAGATTTTACCCAGCTGAAGCCTGTGTTATATATCAAGGCCAATATTATGTTAGAAAAGATACCAACTCTGGTCAAATATTCTTACCAACTGATACTAATAATTGGACAGCTGTTGACCATTCAAATTTTGGTGAATTTGCATTTAGACAAGAATATGGTAGAACCTATATCCAAAGATATGAGATAAACTATAAAAATATTTTTGGTGAGATGTATAAAACTTTTGGTGAGTATGTACATGCTTTAGTTTACGGTGAAGAAAAGGTACAATCAACGGTATACGATGATTACCAAGTACTTAAATCGATATTAAAAAGTAAAAACTACAACAAACCAATCTCAACAACTGGCGATACTATCCAATCAATGATAGACGCAATAACAGGTAATACAATACCAGTTGGCGCTGTTAGCGGTATGACATATTTTGAGATTTTTAATAAAGTCGCTGTTGATAAGAAATATATTGAAGTTAATGATGTGTTTAAAAAACACCCATTATTCTTGGATAGAAATAACAACAAACCAGAACAATTTGAGGCGTTGAAGTTGAATTTACATCCACAGGAGTATATGTTTAAGGTTGGTAATGGTTTGGGTATTCCATATGCTTTTAACGCTTTAACTGGTGCCACTAATAACGGTAGAAGTGATAAGTTTTTCCCTGGTTCATTCACCGATGGGTTCACTAGTTATTTTGAAGGTGTTTCAGAGACTGGAGGTATCTTCTTTAAAGATTCAGCAACATCATTAAGAACATATAATGAAATAATGGAGAACTTCTCAAAAGAGTTCAAAACTAAACTACGATTAAATTTATTACCTATTTGGGATAATAAATACGATAAAGATTTAAAGGTATTTAAAAATTATTATTCTAAGTTGGATAATGGACATAGAATAATTATTAGATCATATCTAACATCCTTATTTGATTCATATTATAATGAACTTAAGAGTGCAGATGAGGAAATGAGTAATGTTATAAATGATAAAATAGCTAAACTTAGTGTGATATTGGCTGGTTTATCTTTACCATTATATGGTTATGACGCTAGAAAAGTTGATGAGAGCAGAGTTCAATTATATGAGGTAATACCTAATGCTAAGAAATTAGGTGTTAAAGGTACCGATCTATTTGGTTACGAACCATATACGCATTATAAGAAATTAGGTTATGCGGGTGGAGACGTATTGGCGTTTTCTGATATTAAAACAATATATGATGATGTTGAAAACGGTTGGGATGGTCAAACATCACCATCTTTCTCAGACTATGTTGGTATGGGTAATGGTTTATATTTCTTTAAACAACTCACAAATATGAGTTATACTGGAACAACAACGGGTGAAACAACATCAGTTATGAAAGAGTATGAAAGAAATATGACCGCAATCGCAACTAAAGCGTTTAATTTCCCAGCACTTGAAAATATGCCTAATTTATATAATTTTGAAAACTTATTACCTAAGGCCAAAGCTTTTTCAAATTTAAGTGCTGTAATTAATTTTGGTACTGGTGATTATTATTTCAATACGGCTTATTCGTTTAATCCGTTAGAATTTGGTAATACCGCAACCGAAAGAACGCTTGAAACTACAGCGGATAATTTAGTTACTAGGACAGCTAGTGGTGACATAGTGTCAACATTAAATAATAGTTATATTGACAATGACTATGGTATGAAATATACCTGGGAGAAAATTAATTATGAGATATTAGATTTTAGTAATAAGACGTTAGATTTAATGTTATCAGATTCATTAGAAATAAAAACTAATGACGTTGATTTATTATATACACCTAATCTTGAGTTTGACGTACAATTAGATTCTTTAACTGGTGTAACTATAGGGGTAACAACTGGAACAACTACTGGTACGACTACTGGTGCAACTACTGGTGCAACTACTGGTACTAGCGAATCATTCGTTGTTACAAAACAGAGCTTATTTTATTATGGTGATAATAAAAAACCAAACGATAATATAAACCCAATAAACTATTATTTATTTAATGACCAAAACCCTAATATTACTGGTACAGATTTACAACAAACATTAACTAAGTTAAATGAGGTATTACCTTATGAATTTACAATTAATAATGATTATGTAAATGCGTTACCTAATGGAATTAAAAACCAATTAAAACCAGTTAGTGGGACAACATTTAACGAAAAAATTAAATTAACGGCTATACAAGAAATGGTCTTTATGGATTTCTTTGTTAGGTTAGACCAAGATAAAGAAACACACATAAATTTACTTAAACAGTATTGTTATGAAGCGTTCTCAGTACCTGCAAATATAAAGGATAAACCTAAACAAGTGGAGGATTACCTAAATAAAAGAAAGAAAGACGTTGACTTGGTTTTAGGGCAGATATTTATGTTATTTAGTGCATTTATAAGTGAATTAAATTCACCGATAACTTCTTTAAATAAAGATATATCTGAAACAAAAACAAATACAGTTAAAAATATTAATAAAAATCTATTCAGTTCAACTAGCGAGTTCTTACCATCATCGGATGAAATCATGAATAAAATGATTAAAGGTAGTGATGAACAGTACACGTTAATAATGAGGGAGACTAGTAAACTAGATTCAACTATAGTTAGAAACTTAAAACTATTTACAAAATACAAAAAAGACCCTATTATTAATCTAAAATCTGTGGAAGAACCAAAAGTTGTTGTTAAAAACGAAACAACCCAGTTAGCTGAAGAATACCCAGAACTATACCAATAAAAATATGGCTTTAAATTATTTTAATAGATATAAAACATTAGACACAGAAACAAGACACGTTTCGCCACCCTTTATTAAATTAAATAATAAAGCGAGTGATATTTTTGTTGTTTACGAAGTTGGTAAAAGTAGGTTGGATAAATTAAGCCAACAACACTACTCAGTACCATACTATGGTTGGTTAATAATGATGGCTAACCCAGAATTAGGGGCTGTCGAGTGGGAAATACCTGACGGTACGCCATTAAGAATCCCATACCCTTTACAGGAAACTTTAAAAGAGTATGAGTCTAAGTTAAAAAACAGATTAAACTATTATGGCGGTTAATTATGATGAGAAAATTCTATCTAGAATAGGTTCAAGAACCGATAATAAACTTAATGAGGAAATAAAAAACGGAATATTTGTTGTTGATCCAAATAAGATTGTTACCGAAGACTATAGCGGCCAATATATTAAAGATAGGTATGTAAAACAAGAGGATATGGTTATGTATGCAAACATAACCGCAAGAATGGCACCCGACAACCATATATTAGAAAATGGTAACGGTGATTCCGATATTGTTGTTTCTCTAGGTCAGATAGGTGTAAACTTTTTAAACCCATATTCACAAGCCCCTAGAGATGAAAAAAGTGGAAAGATCATATTTGGCGATAAAAAGTTTAAAGATAAGTTCACAACTGAGTGGTCCGATTATTTCACATCTAATGCTGAACAAGGTACTTTTTTTGACCCTGAAACTTTTGGTATATCCAACATAGATGTAACACACAACGCATCGCTAACACCAATTATTAAGGCTGAATTTATCGATGTACAAGGTAGAACACTACTTGAGCGTGGTAATGATCCAGAAAACCCATACAATATATTTTACAGGTTCCCATACCCATTATTCACCCTAACAATAAAGGGTTATTTTGGTAAAGCAATAGAATACCCGTTGGTGATGACAAAAACATCAACAACTTTTGACGCTAATACGGGTAACTATGTTATTAGAGCTGAATTTCTATCAAAAACATTTTCACTTTATAATAACTTTTTAATGTTTTATTCATATGTAGCCCCATACATGTACAAAGATCCAGATAAAGAAAACACTTTTTTGGGTAGAAAATTATTAAGGGCTTTATATGATAAGCAAAATAAGGAGTATGAAAAAATTTATGGGGCCGACAGTCCTGAGTACAAAAAAAGACAAATAGACGGTGCGCCAACACTAATTGATTTAGCGAGGGGTCAGGAAGAGTTAAATATTAGTGAATTACAATTTGGCGAATCTTTAAACCAGCTAAATGAAAAAAGACAAAAAGCCATTTCAATAATATCTGATTTAGAATCCTCACTTAAGCAAAATCAAATAACAGAACTTAAAAATTGGAAAAAATTTTTAAGGTATGATGATAGTGATAGAAATCTTAAAAAATATTTTTTAAGTGAAGATTATACTAGTAGGTTAATTAAAAATGATTGGTTAGATTTAAAAGAAAGAACTTTTCAAAGTTCTGGGGCACCATTTACACCATATAACATATATGGTGGTGAATATAAGAAAAATTTCGACAAGATATCTGAATTAAGTGAAGATGGTGGTCAAGATATTATAACGGTTATACTTAATAAAATTAAGTTGGCTGTTTTAGATAGGCGTTTACCTGAGGGTTACTTAACAGCCTTAAGTCTTAGAAATATTACAAAACCATCTGAATTTTTAGTTGAGGAAATAATTTTATTTAATTACACATCATCTAGAAACCCAGATGACGTAAATCTCATATATTATACTGATAAATATTTACAAGAACTAAACAAGATAGTAACTTCCGAACTATCAACCCTGTACTCTAACAACGAAAGCGATCTAATTGACGGTCTATCTTTTAATTTAAAAGAAAAGTTAGGTTTTGTACCAAACATGACAAATGTTGTAAGAATATTGATGAATAATATGCAAGTATTCTTATCATTACTAAACCTAGTGGCGTTAAATTCTTATAGACAAATAGAACGTGATGAAAAAAGAAGGGTAAACCAACAAACTTTTGGTGAATATGGTGTTACCGATTATAGTGACGATAAGATTTTTTACCCATTTCCAAATTACTACGAAAAGGTTGTTGACCCTTTAACAGGTAATAGTACTTGGAAAAAGACATATCCTGGTGATGATAAAAATATTGGTTGGTTTGAGGTTCAGTTTGTTGAGGAAATGTTTCGTGCAATGGAACATATGAAATCGCAACAAGGCGAAGGGAAGAAGCATATGGATAAAACCCCTGTTGACGGGGCCGAATTTATTGAAAAGGTTTTAACACAATCATCAACAACGGAATTAAATAAGATGGCATTATCGTCATCCCTTTTGGTGATGAACAATTTGGATTACTATAATGATGCACAAACACAATCAGAAACAATCTCTGAGTTCATTGAAAAGATATTATTATATGCATCTAATAGTTTTGTACATAAATCAGGTGATGTTAGTAAGATAAACGCAATAGTTAAAAAATTAGTGGACAACGAGTTTTCTTTATTAAATAAAAAACAATATAATAAAGATGCTGGTGATGTTAAAAAATTCTATGACGGTATAAAATTTAGGGTTGAGGAACTTGGTATTAAAAAGGGCTATGATGTATTTTTGGAGACCTTTGTTGGTGGAACCGAAACATCAGATGCGATTATTTCCACAAACCAATCTACCATCACAAAAATTAAAGACATTATAAACACACAAAATTATGACCCAGCAACTTTAGCTGGTTACTATAGTGACTTACTAAATAATATCGGTGCAAATGGTATTAGTGTTGATAGGTACTCTAGATTATATAGATATGATGCGTTAGAATATTCAGGGAGGAAATCGAACACAACAACCACGCCAGTCAGAGCTTTATTTTTTAACGGTTTACAAAAACATGAACAATATACACCAAATGACCAACTAAAAGATATATCAGTGACAATTGAAGGTTATTTAAAATCAAACCCAGAACCAAGTACAGGTCCTGGTTACATGATTTATGAGGGTATTGGTGATTACATTAAAAAAGATTTTCCTAAATTTAATATAAATGAGGTGGTAACATCGAATCAAAAAACGATTAATGGGTTAACACCCACGTTAAAAACTGATAAAATTTTTAACAGTAAAACGTTTTTTGATTCTGAAAAACGTCAAGAGGAAGTTTTAGTTTTAGACAACACAAAAAAAATTAACGATAACACTACATATAGTAAAGTGAGAATATAAATGGCAAATGCTTTAAAAAATTTTTTACAAGAAAGTTACTTAGCGAATAACGAAAGTATCGAGGATATAATTAATTATATTAATAATAATCCAGGTGAAAAACTAAATTTTTTTACCGAAAAATACCTTGACTCGTTTAACGAAGAAAAACTTTTTGGTAAAAGGATATTATCTTTTAAACAACAAACAGAACTAAACCACGCCATATTTGCTCAGGCGATGGTTGATGACGTCAAAGGTAATTTTCACGGTAAAACAGCTCAGCTATTATTAAGATCTTTAAGTACACCAATAAATAATGGTACAATAAACCCATATCAGCTAAGTAAAATATTTAAATCTCAACAAGGTCTTGTTGAGGTACCGATACATTTAGTACTTTATATTGGGGGGTTATATGATTTCTATTACCACTCTGAAAATTATAAACCAGATGAAAAAATAAATCTATCAAAGATAAACGGGATTACTGGGGCAAACGGTAAAGATATCTTAGAAAATGACATATTAGGTGGAGCCAATCCAGCTAGATTTATTTTTGATTCAAATGGATTAAAGGCGATTACCGCTCCATTTGTACAACCTATTACCCCTAAATTCGTTGACAACCATATGTTATCATATAGTGAATCATATGAGTCAACCAACGTAGCTAAAAACTATAGGGAGTATTATTTTGATTACACACTTGATAAGAATATACCATTAAGTAATAACATATCATCACAAATACCAGTATATGGTTACGGTAATTTTAATAATTACCTAAATACCATGTATTATTTCTTTTTTGGTAAAGGTATTGACGGTAAAACAAATAACGATGGACCTAGTGTTAATGATAATGGTATACCCTACCATATAATTGGTAATTTTAATGGTAAATTAAAAACAATTAAAACATACGATGACGCTAATATTAATTGTTTAGCGTCATATAATTCTTATGGACAAAAACTTAAATTCGATTTAACCAATATCGTATCCGAATTTAATTCGATACTAAATGGGTTAGAACTAAACGATGAATTTTTATACGGTAAAAGTTTAAATCAGAAAAAAATAGATTTCTTTTTATTATTGGCTAAATTAAAAACCAACTTACTAGGCGGATATTCATTAACATCTGATATAGGTAATATAATTAGGAGTCTTTGTGTTACCACAAATTTATCTGCTAAACAAAACGGTAAAACCATACCAGATTTTATTGCGATATTACTTTATTCTTTATTTCATCCAGAAGGTAAGGATCCGATAAATGAAACATTAGTTAGACCGAATAAAAAAACTAAAATATTAGAAAAATATCATGTTGATCTTGATGGTTACAACGGTTACATCGATTCGGATGGTAATTACCTAAGACCAGAATTTTTAATTAAAAATATCGAAACACTAGAGGGTAATTCGTTATACGATTACATCACATGGTATTTAAATAACGAGTGGTCAAAGGAACAGAATCAAAATGAGGCGGATAAATTAAGAAAGTTAGATGAAAAAGGTACTTTTGTTGTCTACCCATCAGCTGGCGGTGATATCGATATAGCAGCGTTTTTTGGTATCCCATTTAAAAACATTAGTAAAACTAATGTTGTATCCAAAATAATAACTGGTGGTGATAAAATTACCAGTGACTTTGTTAAAAATGTAAAAGTTGGGGATTTAGAAGAGCTTAAAAATTACGAAAACACAAAAATTGGTTCTAACCCAGAAAACCTAAATTATCATTTAGTTTTTGATTATATAAATAACAGCGAATTAACTAATCTCTTAGAGACAAACAACACATTATTGGTGAGTAAACCAAATGATCAGATTACGAATTTTATCGATAGTGATTTTGAGTTTACGGAACAAAAATACAAAGAAGGGTTAAATTATTTTGATAAATATGATGATATTAAAATAGTAAGTAAAGATTATGATGACCTAGGGTTTTCAGGGTTTTATAATTTACAAAAAAATTTAACTAGAATGGTTTGGTTTGAAAACCCAGCCAATAATGAAACCGAAATTCTAGGATATGATTATAACAATAAATCATATACTTTAACCATAAATATAACAGAACTAAACCACTACGGTTTAAAAGGTTTGTTAGGTTTAAACAAAATATATAATAGGGATCATGCTCGTGAAGTAACTTATAACGATTTTAAACCAGGTATAAATTTATACACATTATATGATGAAACTATTGATCGTGGATATATTTATGACGCACAGTCTGACCAAAGAGGTGATTTCGATACTTTAACAGCAAAATCATTAATAGATATATTTGATGTTGATAAGTTAGAAGATTTTAGGGAATTATTTAATCATTTTGCCAATCCTAAGTCAATTGATTATATGTCTGACGCTTTTGGTACTTTTAATTTTAAATCATTATTAAAACACACAAATATATTTGGTTATAAACATTTACCAAATGACGTTTCTTTTGGCGGTAGAACATACACAAAAGATGAATTATATCTATTACTTACTGGCTATTCTGGTATGTTTATGGATTTTACATCAAAAACAGGTATATCTAAGCTAATAAACGCAACATTAACATTAGGTCAAAGAACTAAATCTGAGTTTGTTATACATGAGTTTATGTCATCTAAAATAACAGTAAATAATTACTCAATTGCAGGTCCTTTAAAAGTTAATAACACAGCTTTTAACCCCAAGGGTTTAAAATATAGTACCGCTTTATTTGAACCGATATTTGCGTTTGGTAATCAAACTAGAGACTATAACACACTTTCGCAAGCTCTAGGTGATAAACTATTGTTTAGAACATTATTATTCGGTAGCCAACCAATAAGGTCATACACTAATGGCGGTAATCAAGATGAGTTAATAAAAAAATATATACAATTTAAAGGCCTAACAAAAGGTTTAAGTTTATCATTGAGTGAGGAATTTGTTATTTCTGAATTAACAAAGACATTTTTTAGAAACCTTAATATTGAACTAAATGAAGGTAACCTACAATTATTGGTTACGTATGTTAGGAACTATATAAAATATACCTTAAATAAAAACTCTGTATTTAATAAAGCCAAATACGATAACATTATATTGTATGGGGATTATTATATTACTTATGAGAATGAAGAAGACCAAACTTTTAGACCTGGTCAAAGGACACAAAAAGCCGCAAACAATAATTCAGAGGGTGATAAGGATTTAATAATTGGTTATAATGGTAAACCAATTATTGTTGGCGAGATTGTTAACGGTGAATACAAGCCAAATCAAAGTTACGTAAATTCATTAAATATTCTTATCGATAAATTTGAGGACCTAAATGCTATTAATAATTTTAATAGTTTCATTAAAACAACAAATGAAAATTTAACAACAAAGTTACTTGAAACAGTTAATAGTTCATTTAGAAACTTAAGTGAAAAATTATCTAGCCCAGAAGCCTCTTTAAATTTTGACCCAAACGCCCAAGATACGAGTAAGAGGGTTGAGAATACTAATCAAAATATTAATGAGGCTGCTTATAGAGACATTAAAGCGGGTGTTTATTATAGGGTTAAAACTTTATATGATAAAAACGTTGCATTTAATAACGTTGACATAAAAGAGGAAACATTAATAAAACAATTTAGCCCCCAACTAGCCAAAGTTAACGTTAACGACATATTAAATAGCCCATTATTCTTTAATTTTAATACACAACAAAATGATATATGTGACGATGATGGTATTTTGGTGGCTAACGCTAAATTAAAAGATTTATTTAGTTATGTTAGTGTTTTAGATAGAGGTAATAATGACTACGGTACTAAAGTTTTAGTTGACATCGTGTCACTAAAAAATAGTATAAATGACGAATTAATTAACATTGAAAACATAGATAATGTTACTGGTAGATCAATGTGGTCAGTTTTATCAAAATTAGCTTCTGACCATGAATTTTTATTACTACCACTATCTTCATACATAAATTTAAATGGTGCTGTCGCTGAAAAAGAAGGTAGAGAGGGTGCTTATGAGTTAGCACATGATATGTTTGGGGTTTTCAAAGACTTAGACATGTGGGAATCAAACCCAGCATTCATATTTCAGTTAGGTTCATTAACGTCAAATATTAAAGATTCTGGCCGAGAAAAAAATTCGGCTAACTTGGGTTACGATTTAAGTAACACATTCTGTTTGGATTTGGATAGTAACACACTAAACCAATCTGATAAGATGGCAGAAATTAATGACGAAAATGTCCCAGACGACATTAAGAATTCAAATATATCCGCTTTTATTGTTGATTTTGGTAATCAAAATCAAAACATGTTCCAGAACATACAAATATCGACTGAAGAATTTACAAACACCGAAGAAAGTATTAAGGCGGCAGTTGCTTTAGCGTCTGATTCAATACCGACACTGTCTAGTGGTAAGTTATTTAGTGCGATGGAAACTAGATCGTATTCTTGTACGGTAACTAGTTTAGGTAACGCAACGATACAACCTTTATCTTATTTCTATCTTAGAAACGTACCACTATTCTATGGATCTTATTGGATTACAAATGTAAGTCATAGAATTACGCCAAATACGATGACGACAACATTTAAAGGCGTTAGACAACCCATCACCAAAAAACCAACCGCTAATGCAACCGTAATTACGTACCTAATTAAAAAAGCTAATGAGAGGTTTAATGAATTCGGTGGTTTAAGTAGAGATAACGAAACACCCATAGCTACTAGTGGTAAAATATACATAGATCGTGGCTTTACAACAGCGAGTGATGGGGTTAATAACTCAAAATTAGATACTAGAGGTTACGGCCTTGCTTATCAAGAAGGTACAACTGAAACTGGTAAGTATGTGACATATAATGGTGTTTGGATTGTTGGGTCGTATCTTAAACTAATGACTGGTGGCGATGAAACAGATAAACTATTAATAAAAACATTAATATCTTATTTACTTAATAATGCGATTGAGATATCTAAACTTGATAGTGGGGCGGCAACGTACCAGTTTACTGGGGTTGCACCATATATGATAGATGTGATTGCCCACGATATGGCCTATAAACTAGGTAGGGGTGATTTATCCTTATCATCACTTATTAGCGAATATAATACATCATCTGGTGACGTATATGAAACAATGTTAACAGAAATATCAACATTTGGTGAAGATTCGCAAAAATTATATGACTATTTAAAGGCTAATGATGAGGATTTCTATTACCCTTATAAATCACTAATAACGAGCTCCACAGACAAAGTCGTTGAAAACGGTAAAGACATACCTAAAATAACTTTCCCTTCTGAAATTAATGATAAAAAAAGGTTTGACATTAATACTAGGGTAAATGCTTGGGTAAGCGACCAAACACCTAGTTGGGATCGAACCATGCATGGTTTTAGTACATACGGGTTAACCAATATGATATTTAAAACTGGTAAAGTTAGTGACGGCAGTGATAATATTAATTTATTTATCACATTAAATGCGGTACCACAGAAAATGGAGATAACATTTTTTGATGCAGCACCAACCAAAAAAAGTGTGGTGTTTATAAACGGTGGTATGAGTTGGGATGAAAATTCATATAAATTTGATTTATTAAATTATTTAAACACTGATAACACAAATAAATCAGTTTGGAATAACTATAAATCAAACCCAGGTACATTATCTTTAGCTTTGGTTGTACCTAAGAGCTTGTTTACGAACTTATCACCAGGTAAAAATTACAAAGCGATTGTCAAAGTAACTTATAGCGGTACAAATCCAACTTACATAAATACGGGTAACGGTAGTAAGGATTATTTTGATATAAAGGACCCAAAAAATAATATGACGCTACCAGCAAGTCCAGTTGATTTTAGAGCCAATGAACCAACTGGATCCAATAGCGTTGTTGTTTTAGGTGCAAAACAAAATGGTGATTTTGACTGGGATTCAGCGGTTAATTCA
>Ga0102878_1000054_pt1 | contig 44757 bp, 40 predicted proteins | sample Colrivmet1548A02_FD_78447 | JGI IMG/M metagenome (GOLD analysis project Ga0102878, IMG submission 78447) | Estuarine microbial communities from the Columbia River estuary - metaG 1548A-02 | ecosystem: Environmental > Aquatic > Marine > Intertidal zone > Estuary | place: USA: Columbia River...
CAGCAAAATAGCAAGCTATTTCCTGTTACCGTTCGACTTGCATGTGTTAGGCCTGCCGCTAGCGTTCATCCTGAGCCAGGATCAAACTCTTCATCGTTGTTTGTTAAATAATTTCTAACAACCTATATAAAAAACCTGTTCCCTAACTCTTTAAAAGGATAATTTAATTCAATCTTATTGTAAAACCATATCGCTATGATTCTACGCGCTGTCTTTTCAATATGTCTATGAACTTGTTTTTTTATTTCTCGCTCTGTATCCCAAAGCGGGTGCAAATATAGAACGAGTTTTTCGATTTAAAAGACTAAAATAAAAGTTTTTTAAATTTTTTTTGACCCCTTATCAAAAGCTCTTAAAACCAGTCATTTGCATCCTCAAAAAAAATGAGGGAAATAAAAATAATACAAACAATCGAAGACAACAAGAATTAATTAGACTTTTTTTCAGTCTTCCATTTATTGTACAACTTAGCAAAGTCATAATTCAATGCAGACGCTTGGCGTTCCAACTTATTCTCTACAAAAGCCCTTTGAAGAATATCTTCAATGAGATAATCCTCTTGAACTAGGTCTGGATAAAATCCTTCTTTTAAAGAGATGTTAAACATTCTTGCAGTTGTACTGTACCAAAAAGCGCGCCATCCAGAGCGAAGATCCTTGACTAGATCGTAAGAAGAAGATCCAGTTTGTCTGTAAATAAGTTTCACCAGTATTTGTCCCTCGGAACGTGTGAGTTTTTTTAATTCCTCTGAAAAGGAACCTTCTATATACTTTTGCATTTGCTTGGTATACTTCTTTTTCTTTCTATTGGAAGAAAGCTGTGAAATACTGTCCTGCAAGCTTGTGAGTTTCTCAGCGGCCAACTTAGCATATGGGTATACTTTAATAGTCCTGCGCTTGAGCAGCAAATACCTATAAATTTCTTGGGTAGACTGAAACTTCATGTCTGCAAAAACAACTACCTCGTTTAAAGGAATAGACGAGGAAAAATAAGTGTCCCCTTCTAGCTTTACATAATCCTTAGCAGCCTGATTTTGAGTTATAGTATCTTGAGCAGAAGAAATTCCGCAAAATAAGTGTGCCATTAAAATAATACAAAGCTGTTTCATTCGCTTTAAAAGCTGCTTTAATTTGTTTACAAAATTAAGGATAAAGAACAGACAACAATGCTAAATAAAAGTGAATATTATTACATTAGCAATAAATTTAGAAACATGGAACACAAACCTATAATGACCGACGCTTCTCAAGCGTTTTTAGAAAAATACCTCAATAATGCAGCACCAACAGGTTACGAATGGGAGGGACAAAAGCTGTGGATGGATTATTTAAAACCATACGTAGATACTTTTATTACAGATACTTACGGTTCTGCTGTAGGAGTCATAAACCCAGACGCCCCTTTTAAAGTGGTTATAGAGGGCCATGCAGATGAAATTTCATGGTACGTTAACTTCATCACTGAAGAAGGACTGATCTATGTGATTAGAAACGGAGGATCTGACCATATGATTGCTCCATCCAAATGGGTAAACATCCATACAGATAAAGGTATTGTCAAAGGGGTTTTTGGCTGGCCAGCCATTCATACCAGAAAAAACGACAAAGAAGACACCCCAAAATTAGACAACATATGTATTGATATTGGAGCTAAAACCAAAAAAGAAGTATTAGAAATGGGGGTACACGTGGGTTGTGTTATTACCTATCCAGACACTTTTCAAGTACTCAACGGCAATAAATTTGTCTGTAGGGCCATAGACAATAGGGCTGGTGGTTTTATGATCGCAGAGGTAGCGCGATTGTTACACGAAAACAAAGTAAAACTTCCATTTGGATTGTATATCACAAACTCTGTTCAAGAAGAAATTGGCCTTAGAGGTGCAGAAATGATCACCCAAACCATAAAGCCAAATATTGCTATTGTCACAGATGTTTGCCACGACACCACTACCCCAATGATCGAACAGAAAGTACAAGGTCTTACCCAGTTAGGAGACGGCCCAGTAATTTCTTATGCACCTGCAGTACAGAACAAATTAAGGGCTAGAATCATTGAGACTGCTGAAAAAAATAATATCCCATTTCAGAGAATGGCTTCTTCTAGATCTACAGGAACCGATACAGATGCATTTGCCTATAGCAATGGAGGGGTTGCCTCAGCGCTTATATCGTTGCCTTTAAGATATATGCACACTACAGTAGAAATGGTTCAAAAAGAAGATGTTGAAAATGTGATTAGACTCATCTACGAAACACTCCTTACTATTAAATCCGGAGAGACATTTAGTTACTTTGACTAATCACTAAAGTTCTTAAACGCCAACAAAAAAGCATCCTATTGGGATGCTTTTTTTTATTACTAAAACATATAAGGGTATTTAAAAAATAGCTGCAATAGCCTCAATTTTGTCTAAAGCATACTCTTTCTCATCCCCGCTATCCATGTGCTTAAGTACCAATATATTATTTTCAATTTCTTGAGCCCCTAAAAGCGCCACATACTGCGCCCCTTTCTGGTGGGCGTATTTCATTTGTTTTTGCACTTTATTCGCGCTGGGATAAAAGTCACAAGAAATTCCTAATTTTCTTAATTTATGGACTATTGTCATGGCCTTCAAGGATTCGGAATCCCCAAAATTCAAGAAAAACACTTGTGGGCCTGCTAAAATAGCTTTTGGAAATAAGTCTAAGGCTTCTAAAACCAAATAAATACGATCTAAGCCAAAGGAAATTCCAACACCACCAACATTCTGAAGTCCAAAAATACCAGTCAGATTATCATACCTACCCCCTCCTCCAATGGATCCCATAGAGACACCCTCAGGAGCAGAAACTTCTATAATTGTTCCCGTATAATAATTAAGCCCTCGGGCCAGTGTCACAGAAATAGATAAGGTACAAACAGAGAGGTTTGTTTCAGATAATGCCTTTAAAACATAAGCCATCTCCGAAATTCCTTCAAGGCCTACGGCCGATGTCGCTAAAAATGAAGAAAGAGAATCTAAAATAGCCTCATTAGTCCCTTTTAAATTAAACAAAGGAGCCGCCATATGAACCGCTTCCTGTGAAATGCCTTTGTCTAACATTTCTGCAGCTACTTTTTCAGGACCTATTTTATCTAGTTTATCCAGTGCTACTGTAAAGTCAATCAATTTGTCTGCTGCACCAATCACTTCCGCAATTCCACTCAATACTTTTCTATTGTTCAGGTGAATAACCACCCCTTGTAGACCTAAATCTGAGAAAACCGCGTCGTATAATTGCATAAGCTCTACTTCTTGAAGTAGGGCGCTAGAACCAACAACGTCTGCGTCACACTGATAAAACTCTCTAAACCTGCCTTTTTGAGGCCTGTCGGCGCGCCAAACAGCTTGCATTTGGTAACGCTTGAAAGGAAAATCAATCTCATTTTGGTGCATGGCCACATAACGTGCAAAGGGAACGGTTAGGTCGTAACGAAGGGCTTTTTCAGAAATCTGGGGTGTTAATTCCTTAGCATCCTTAGCGGCTATTTGCTCATCAGATACTTTAGATAAAAAATCTCCAGAATTTAAAATTTTGAAAATTAACCTATCCCCTTCCTCTCCATATTTACCCATAAGGGTGTCATAATTTTCAAATGAAGGCGTTTCTATAGGATTAAAACCATAAAGCTCAAATTGTCGCTTTATACAAGACATAATATACTGTCTTTTATTCACTTCAATAGGAGAGAAATCTCTAGTACCTTTTGGTATTGTTGGTTTTTGGGCCATATAAATCTAATTCTAAAAGCGTGTTATAAAACGTAAATATCGGTTTAATCTATAAGATTGTCAAACCACTGGTATAAATCGCCCTTAGTGATACTGGCGCCTTGTTTAATTAAATCAAACAACTCTGAATTTCTAGGGTCTTTATAGGCCTTTGCAGCAGACAAATATTCCACAAAATCTCCCTGGTAATTTTTTTTAAACCAAGCAAATCCCACTGCGGTGTTTAAATCAATATCTGGATTGAGCACTTTAACAGAAATGAGTTTTATCTCCTTTTCGAGTGCTTCAAATAAATGCATATGTTGGGCACTTATATTTTCCAAGTACGATACTTTGTTTAGTACGCCCTCCCAGATAAGGTCACTAAAAATATCTAACTCTTCCTCTGCCGCTGCTGGTTTTTCTCGCTTTATCTCTTCCCACTCACCCGCCGTAATAGATTGGGCAGCTAAGAAATTGACAAACTCTGGTTGCAACTCTTCCAATTGCTCTTTAGTTAACCTGGTGTATTTCATTTTGCAAAAATAAAAAAGGCGGTGTAAAAACACCGCCTTTTTTCAATTACATTTAAAAAATGTTATGCTTCAGCAATTACTTCAAAAGCAATTTCTACAATAACTTCTCTATGTAAACGAACCTCAGCAGTGTATGCTCCAGTACGCTTGATAGTTCCACCAGGTACTGTGATAAACTTTTTCTCAATCGCTTGTCCTGCTTTTTCAAAAGCGGCAGCAACATCTATGTTTGAAATAGATCCGAATAATTTATCACCACCTGCAGTTTTTGCAGTAAGCTTAATCTCTAATTGTTTAAGTGCTTCTGCCAATTTACTAGCTTCTGCAACTACTTTTTTCTCTTTATGTGCTCTTTGCTTTAAATTTTCTGCCAATACTTTTTTAGCAGAAGAAGTAGCCATAGCAGCCAATCCATTAGGGATTAAATAGTTTCTACCGTATCCGTTTTTCACGTTTACAATATCATCTTTAAAACCTAAGTTCTGTACGTCTTCTCTTAATATAAGTTCCATGATGCGTTGCTTTTATTTTAATAAATCACCTACGTAAGGCATTAATGCAATGTGACGCGCTCTTTTTACAGCAGTAGCCACTTTACGCTGATATTTCAATGAAGTACCAGTTAATCTTCTCGGCAAAAGTTTCCCTTGCTCATTTACTAACTTCATTAAAAAATCTGGATCTTTATAATCTACATATTTAATACCAGACTTTCTGAAACGACAATATTTCTTCTGTTTGTTGGTATCTATGTTTAACGGGGTTAAATACCTGATTTCTCCGTCTTTTTTACCTTTTGCTTGTTGTTCTATAGACATAATAATTAGGCTTTAGTTTGTAATTTAACTCTTCTACGCTCTGCCCATGAAATGGCATGCTTGTCTAATTTTACAGTTAAGAATCGCATAATACGCTCATCTCTTCTGAACTCTTGCTCATAAGGAGTAATTACCTCTCCTGGAGCAGTGAACTCAAACAAATGGTAAAAACCACTTTTTTTGTGCTGAATAGCATAGGCTAATTTTTTTAGCCCCCAATTTTCCTTAGCGACCATTTTGGCGCCTTTACTAATTAAGAAATCCTCAAATTTCTTAACTGTTTCCTCTATCTGAGTATCAGACAGAACGGGATTTAAAATGAAAACAGTTTCGTAATGATTCATATGTTATATAATTTAAGTCTGCAAAAGTAAGCCTTTTTTCTGTATATGCAAAAAATTTAGATGCTCTAGTAAATTTAAACAGCAACAAATTCAATAATACTGTTTTTCAATCAGTTAGATATTTATTTAGACCTACAAAGCCATTATAGCTGCACAAAACAACAAATTAAATTGGTTTCACAACATAATAGGCTTGGTTCACATCATTAATCGTAAATGGTTTGAAAATTTAAATACATTTATGACAACCCATTGAAAATCCCATTTCATATGTCAAAGCTAAAATGTGTTATTGTAGAAGATTCAGAGATTCAAAGAATCACTTTAGAAAGAATTATTAAATCTCATCCAGACCTTGTTCTAGTAACTAGTTTCAGGAATGCGATAGAGGCAAAAAACGGCATTAATAATAGGTTTGTTGACCTGGTATTTTTAGATATTGAAATGCCTTTAATTTCTGGATTTGAATTATTGGAGACCCTAAACTATAAACCCCAGGTGATTGTTGTATCTGGCAACACCGCACACGCTCTTAAAGCATTTGAATATGACGTTACAGACTTTTTACAATAACCTATTTTATTGACCAGATTTGATCTAGCCATAAAAAGAGCCATGCTTAAATATGAGCAAATACACCAAAATGACGATTCTGAAAATCAAATATTCATCCGATCTAAGATGAGTAAAAAAAGAATAAATTTTGGCGAAATTAAATGGATTGAAGCCAAAGGTGATTATGTGAAAATAGTTACACTAGACAGCCATGTAATAGTGCTTTCCTCACTGAGGGCTTTTCACGAACTACTCCCTCAAGAAACCTTTATCAGGGTTCACAAGTCTTTTGTAATTAATATTGAAAAAATAGACCGATTTAACGCAAGAGAAGTTGCTATTAGTGGCCAGGTTATTCCGGTGAGCAGAGCGAAGAAAAGTTGTCTATCAGAAGCCATGAAATTTATGTAAAATAACTGGTCATTTTATGCCTAATAAAGAAAACTGGTAATAAATTATTCCTATTAAGGGATGCTAGTAATAAATTACACCTATTAGTGCTAGTAATAAATTGAGCGTTTAGCCCGTTAATGTTGGTTAATACGGGTCCACATTAAAGACAATTCTCACCCCTTTAAATGGTCCTACTGCCTCAAATGACTTTTCCAACCTCAGCAAAGAATCTTTCACTTGCTTAAGTGCATATTGATGAGGTGCTTTTAGGAGTATGTGCTTAATATACTGGTTTCTAACCCGAGACACCACAGGAAATTCAGGTCCCAAAACCCCTGTTTTAAATATATTTTTTAAACCCTTGGCAAACCAATCTGCGGCATCATTCAACTTATTATATTCTTTATGCTTGAGGGTTATTTTAATGATTTTATTAAAAGGAGGGTATTTATAAATCTCTCTCTGATACAATTGCTCCTTACACATAGATTGAAATTCATAGCTAGTTACCTGCTGAAGGATTTGATGCTCTGGTTGGTAAGTCTGAATGAGCACTTTCCCTTTTTTTTCTGTCCTACCCGCGCGTCCTGCAACCTGGGTAAGTAATTGGAAGGTCTTCTCATGCGCTCTAAAATCAGGAAAGTTTAACAACGCGTCTGCAGCCATTACACCCACCAAACCAACATCTCTAAAATCCAATCCTTTGCTCAACATTTGGGTACCTACAAGAATATCTATTTCATGTTGTTCAAAACGATCAATAATTTGTTGGTAGCCATCTTTTGCCCTTGTTGTATCTAGGTCCATTCGACCCACCCTAGCTTCAGGAAAAAGCACCTCCAAAGAAGCGACTACTTGTTCTGTTCCAAAACCTTTTGTAGACACATCTAAACTTCCACAAGCATTACATTGAGACTTTTTGTATTCTTCATAACCACAATAATGGCAACGAAGCACTCCTGCGTTAGAATGAAAGGTTAAACTCACATCACAACTTTTACAATGAGGGGTGTGCCCACAGCTAAAACATTCAACTATTGGAGCGTATCCCCTCCTATTCTGAAATAAAATCACCTGCTCTCCTGCAGACAAAGTTTCTTCAATAGCCCACCTGAGTGGCTCTGAAAACTGAAGCTTCATCTTTTTCTTTTTGTATTGTTCCTTGAGGTCTATCAAATTAATACTAGGCATAGCAATATTTGCATGTCTTTTGGTTAATTCCGCTAAACCGTATTTGTGTTGCAATACATTTTGCATTGATTCTAAACTCGGGGTAGCGGAGCCCAATACAATAGCTGCCTTTGAAATATGTGCCAAAACAATAGCCGAATCTCTAGCATGGTATCTAGGGGCTGGATCAAACTGTTTAAATGAATTTTCATGCTCCTCATCTACTATTACGAGACCTAATTTCTTAAACGGTAAAAAAAGTGCAGATCTAGCGCCAACAATCAATTGCGCCTTTGGGCTTTCATTGACTGTATTTTGCCAAACTTCTACACGCTCTTGCAAATTGTATTTAGAATGATACACAGAAACACTAGTGCCAAAATAGGACTGAAGCCTGGTGATAAGCTGGGTTGTCAATGCAATTTCAGGCAATAAATACAATACTTGCTTTCCACTTGAAAGCGCTTCCTGAATTAAAGCCGCGTATACTTCTGTCTTTCCAGAAGCAGTGACTCCGTGTAAAAGCGCCACTTTTCGTTCATTAAAATGAGACTTAATTGCAGCCAATGCTTTTATTTGTGGAGGATTTAAAGGTTTAATTGGTATTGTTTTAAAATCCGGATCAAGTAAAACACGGTCTACCCTTCTTGCTGTTTTTTCCAATACACCTTTAGAAACCAATGCCTTTAATGCGGCAGGACTTAGTCCATTATTTCTAAGATCTAGGTCGGTAATCACTTTTGAATGCGATGCAGCAGCAATAAAGAAATTTACTATTTCAAGCTGTTTGGGGGCATTTTTAAGCTTTAACTCCAAAGATTCTACATGGCTAGCATCTGAAAGAAAATGCTTTGGAAAGGTGTACTCATTTCTAAATTTTGGGGTGTAACGTGCCGTGAGTTGCTCTTCAACAACAACTAATTTAAGGTTTAAAAGCACCTCAATAATATTAAAAATATTGTCATTTTGCACAAGAGTACTCATGGTCTGAATAGGAAGTGATACGTCTGAGGACAGTGCATCCAAAACTATATAAGCATTGTCCGAAAGACCTGCTATGAGCGCATCATGATCCCTTTTCAAGATATCTGAACGCCTGAGATGTGTCTCTCCCTCTAAAATCAGTGCAGTTGGAACAGCCGTTTTATATACCTCACCTAAAGCGCACATATAATAATCTGCCATCCAAGACCAATGCTTTAATTGTATTTCAGTAACAATTGGTGTAGCATCTAAAATGGAGAGTATTCTTTTTGGTTCGTAAGTTCCTTCAAATGTATTTTCAAGGGAATAAACCAATGCGGTATACACTTTGGATTTACCAAAGGGGACCGCAACCCTCATGCCCGGTAAAAGGAATTGATATTCCGCCTCTTCTAACTCATAGGTAAATAATTGCTTTAAAGGCAATGGAAGAATAACGGAAACAAAGTGCCTGATCATGAATCCTCTTTATTTTTCACAATACCACTCTTTAATGAAAATAAGCTCATGTTGAGCTCAAAGCCTAAAAGCAAGATATTTGAGTTAATCCATATATAAAACATTAGAATCAAAAGCCCCCCTAACGCACCATATAGCTGGTTATAGGTAGAGAAATTATCTATATAAATTCCAAAAAAATAAGAGGTGAACAAAAACAAAGCGGTAGTCATAAAAGCGCCAATGGAGAAAAAATTGGTCTTGGTCGTTTCTGCTGTTCCAAAGAAATACAAAATAGTTGTAATCAGATAGAAAACACCCGCGAAAAAAGCGGTCTTTAACCAATACACCAACTGTAGTTCTTGATCTGCAGAGGTGTAGGGATTGCTTTTTGAAAAGTCAATCATGAAATCTAAAATATAAAATTCAAAATATACATATCCAATGGCTCCCAAGATAAAAAGCAGGGATAATAAAAGCCCTACAGCTAAGGCAAATACATATTGTTTAAAAAAGTTTCTGCTGAGTTTTGAATGGTATGAGTTTTCAAATCCTCCGAAAATAGCGTTCACCCCATTGGCCATTAAAAAAATAGAAACCACAAAAGATGTAGATAACAAGCCTGACTGCTTTTGCAGCTTAATCTGATTGAAAATCTCAGAAAAATAATCTCCAGTGGCAGTGGGCAAAAAAGATTCCATAAACAAAAACAATTGCTCCTCAAATGCCTGGTCTCCTATTTGAATGTAAGGAATAATGTACGGCACCAAGGTTAATATAAAAATGAGCAGTGGAAATAGCGCCGTAAAAAGCGAGAAAGAAATAGCACTCGCCCTTGTAGAAAGCGCTCCCTTGATTATCCCCAACATATACATCTCAATAAGATCATATGCAGACAAACCTTCGAATCCGGGGAGCTGAACTTTTTTAAGTAAAGACAACAAGTTTCTAAGTAGGGGTATTTTTTGAATTTTTATCTCAATCTCCTTTGACATGGTAAACGTATAGTCTTTCTGCTAAATTAATAAAAACAAATACCTTTGTATACTTATCTGATTAAAATGACCATAAAACTAATTGCTGTTGGAAAGACAGACCAAAAAGAGCTACAACACCTTATTGATGTTTACATTTCAAGACTCAAACACTATGTCAGTTTTGAAATAAACATTATCCCAGATATTAGACATAGTAAAAATTTAAGTGAGTCACAGCAAAAATCAAAAGAAGCTGCGCTTATTTTAAAACAAATCACACCCGCAGATATCTTTATCCTATTAGATGAAAACGGAAAAAGTTATGACTCAGTAGCATTTTCAAATTACCTTCAAAAACAAATGCTAAGTGGTCAAAAACAATTGGTTTTTGTGATTGGTGGTCCTTATGGATTCAGCGAAGAAGTTTATCAAAGAGCCCATGGAAAAATTAGCCTATCCAAAATGACATTTTCTCATCAGATGATTCGATTGTTCATGGTAGAACAGTTGTATAGAGGGTTTAGTATTTTAAAAAATGAACCTTACCACCACAGATAAAAATCATTTAATATTTTCGAAAGCACCCACACTAGTACAATACCCTAAACTTAATGGTGTTAGGTATTTCCTTAAGTGCTTTAATCACTTCTTTGTTGTAATCTTTATCTAAATCTGAAATCACATAACCTACCTCAGCATCTGTAGAGAGAAACTGTCCACTAATGTTCATATCAAAGGATGCCAACACTTCATTTATTTTGGCCATAATTCCTGGAACATTTTTATGAATGTGTAAAAATCTATGGGCATTTTGTTGCTTGGGCAGTCTAATATTTGGAAAGTTTACAGCGTCTACCGTATTTCCAGAATTCATGTATTCCATTATTTTATTTGGCACAAAATTAGCAATATCTCTTTGTGCCTCTTCCGTACTGCCTCCAATATGAGGTGTTAATATAACATTTTCCATACCCTGAAGGGCCGTTACAAAGGCTCCATTGCTAATAGGCTCCTCTGGATAAACATCTACTGCAGCGCCACCTATTTGGCCGGATTTTAATGCGCTTACCAAGGCTTCAATATTCACTACAAATCCTCGTGACAGATTCACTAATAAAGCCCCATGCTTCATAGCGTCAAAAGCAGCCTTATTAAAAAAGTCTTTATTTGCTTTGTTGTCATCTATATGTAAGCTCACTACATCTGACAATCCCAATAGTTCATTTAAATGATCACATTTGGTGGCGTTACCGATGGATAACTGGTCATTTACATCGTAAAAATAAACATGCATCCCCATAGCTTCAGCCAGAACAGATAATTGTTTGCCAATATTCCCGTAACCAATAATACCTAGATTCTTTCCCCTAACTTCTCTTGAATTTGCTGCTGTCTTATTCCATTGACCCTGATGAATCTCAGTACTTCTAGGAAAAATACTTCTCATTAACATAATAATCTCTCCAATAGCTAATTCCACTACAGATCTGGTATTGCTGTAAGGCGCATTAAAAACAACCACCCCTTTTTTCTTGCAGGCCTCTAAATCTATTTGAGTGGTCCCGATACAAAAAGCACCAACAGCCATTAGTTTATCTGCAGCATCTAAAACTTTTTGCGTCAGTTGTGTTTTGGATCTAATCCCTAGCACATGCACCCCTTTAATCTTCTCAATTAAAGCGGTCTCATCTAAACTGGTTTTAACCAACTCAACCGAAAAACCATCCTTAGAAAGCTTTTTAAAAGCTTCAGGGTGAACATTTTCTAGCAACAAAACCTTAATTCTATTCTTAGGATAGGAGATGTTTCTGGGAAGGTCATTAACATATAAGAACTCATCTAAGTTTGGTGTAACATGATCTGCATTTGCCGTGGCTTTGTCTCTAGAAACATTTTCAGTATAGGCAAAAAACTTGTCAGCAATCCCAGCTTCTCTCATGACATAATCACTATACCCATCCCCTATTACCTGAACTTCACCATCTAAATTCATTCGCTTCAAGCACTCAATCTTTCCATTGTGCGAAGACAATACATTCTCTTTGTCAAATCCTGTGATATTACCTTTTTCATCATAGGTGAATGTATTGGCATATACTTTGTGTGCTGGTATATTATAATGCGCTACAATTGGTTCAATAAATTCTTTAAAACCACATGAAATCACATAAATATCTTCAGAATACTTCTCAAAAAATTCTTTGTTTCTAACTATTGAAGCAGACACTTTATTTTGCAATTCTTGAACCAAAGTAGTCAAATCTGCCTTGTTTGCGTGTAATAACGAAAGCCTTCTCTCTAAAGATTCTGTAAAGGAAATATCTCCATCTATACCGAGGTTTGTAATGGCTTGAATTTCTGACACAACTGCGTCTTTCTCTGGCTTATTTGCCAAAGTGATTTCTGCCAAAACATCCAATGCTTCTACACTTGTCAAAGTACTGTCAAAGTCAAAAACGTATTTCTTACCCACGAGAAGGAATTTTAAATTAAGGCATAAAAATAGCTATTATTTACGCTTTATAAGCGCTTTGTCTATTCATTTTTAAGGGAGTTATACACATATTAAACAATATTCACAAAAATGTAATTTATTGGGCAAAAACACACAATTATAAAATAAAATGAGGCTTTTGTTGTGACTTTTACAACAGCCCTAGCTGAGGTAAATTTAAAGTATCTTTGAAAAAAAATATTTAGATGAAACTTATTTTCGCCACACACAACCAAAACAAGCTCAATGAAATAAAGTCTCAACTCCCTACTAATATTGACATACTATCGCTTAAAGAGTTTTCATTTAGTCAAGAAATTCCAGAACCCTATCTTACTTTAGAGGAAAATGCAGCGACAAAAGCAAATACTATTTTCAATTGCTTTAATGAAGCTTGCTTTAGCGACGACACTGGTTTGTTTGTTCCAGCGCTAAATGGCGCACCTGGTGTTCACTCTGCTAGGTATTCAGGGCCCAATGCAAGCGCGAGCGCAAATATGAATAAATTACTCAAAGCACTTGAGCACATTACAGACAGAAAAGCGTACTTCCAAACAACCATTGCGCTTAAAACCGCTAATGATTTAATATACTTTACAGGAAAAGTATATGGTTCCATTGCGTTAAGTAAAAAAGGTAATGGCGGTTTTGGGTACGACCCTATTTTTATCCCTGAAAATCATTCCGAAAGCTTTGCCGAATTACCCTTGGCCATAAAACAAAAAATTGGTCACAGAGGTAAGGCAATTAGTGCGCTAATTGCCTATCTAAATAATCTCTAGTTTTAATTAATTGCGCCAAAATCCCTAAAACACCAGTAAAATCAATACATAACGCAACATAACATATGTATTACATTTCAAGGTATTCTGGTTTATTTTTTGTAATTTTGCCACTTCAAATAACGCCGCTAGTATAGCATGTGTTGCGCTGAGTAAAAGGTTAGTAAAGGTTAATCGCTCTATGCAACAGACATATTTGCGATTAAACATTTAAAAATGATACCATTTTCAGAATTGGGACTTCAAGAGTCCCTGCTCAAAGCTATTGAAGATTTAGGCTTTGAAACCCCATCAGAAGTTCAAGAAAAAGCCATTCCCCTATTATTAGCAGACCACATAGATTTAGTGGCGCTAGCACAAACAGGTACTGGAAAAACAGCTGCTTTTGGATTTCCACTTATTCAAAGAATAGATCCTTCAAGCAGAACAACACAAGGTTTAATACTTTCACCTACCAGAGAACTTTGCTTACAAATAACAAAGGAGATTCAAGCGTATTCAAAATATGAAAGAGGCTTAAATACGGTAGCCATATACGGTGGTGCTAGCATTCAAGACCAAGCGAGACAAATTCAGAGAGGCGCACAAATTGTTGTAGCTACCCCTGGAAGAATGAAAGATATGATCAGCAGAGGAATGGTAGACATTTCTAAAATTGATTACTGCATATTGGATGAAGCAGACGAAATGTTAAATATGGGGTTCTTTGAAGACATCAAAGACATTTTATCCAATACACCAAAAGAAAAAGCGACCTGGTTGTTTTCAGCTACCATGCCTAAAGAAGTCGCTATTATTGCTAAAAAATTCATGAACAGCCCACAAGAAATTACTGTGGGAACTAAGAATTCTGGAGCAACAACAGTACAACATGAATATTATGTAGCCGGAGGAAGAGACCGTTACCCTGTGTTAAAAAGATTGGCAGATACCAATCCTAACATTTTTTCTGTGATTTTTTGTAGAACAAAAAGAGACACTCAAAAAGTAGCTGAAAACTTAATTGAAGACGGTTACAACGCAGGAGCACTTCACGGAGATTTAAGCCAGAACCAGAGAGATTTGGTCATGAACGCTTTTAGAAAAAAACAAATACAAATGTTAGTTGCTACAGATGTAGCAGCCAGAGGAATAGATGTAGACGACATTACACACGTAATTAACTACCAACTTCCAGATGAAATAGAAACATACAACCACCGTTCAGGAAGAACCGGAAGGGCAGGTAAATCAGGAACTTCTATGGTTATTATCACCCGCTCAGAAATGAGAAAGATAAAAGCCATTGAAAACAAAATTCAAAAGAAATTTATAGCAAAACCTATTCCAACAGGAATGGAAATATGCGAAACCCAACTGTACCACTTAGTAAACAAGATTAAGGATACAGAAGTAAATGTAGATGTAGAAAACTACCTTCCTGCCATTAACGAGATGCTAGAAGGTATTGATAAGGATACCTTGGTGCAAAAAATTGTTTCCGTTGAATTTGGTCGTTTCTTTAATTATTACAATAAGGCTAAGGATTTAAACTCAAATGACAGGGACAGAGGAGAAAGACCTGAAAGAGGAGAGCGTAGAGATTCTGGCGACTCTAGAGACAGAGGCGCCTCAAAAAACTACGGTGGAGACGGATCTACCCGTTATTTCATTAATATTGGTGAAAAAGACGGTTATGATTGGATGTCCCTAAAAGACTTTTTAAGAGACACTGTCAACCTTGGTAAAGACGACATTTTCAAAGTAGATGTTAAAGAAAGTTTTTCATTCTTTAACTCTGAAGCTAATGTTGAAGAAGCCATTTTAAATACTTTTAAGGACCTAAAGGTCGACGGCCGCTTTGTTAATGTGGAAGTCTCTAACAATCCAATTGGTGGAGGTTCCAGCAGAGGTGGCGGAGGTTTTAAAGGCAGAAGTAAAGGCGGATCTGGTGGCGGAAGCGGTTTTAGAAGCAAAGAACGTGGTGGCTACAAAGGGGGTGGATCTTCAAGATCAGATCGCCCTTCTAGATCTACTAGTTCAGACAGGTCTGATTCCGGAAGAAGGGGTTCTGGAGATGGAGGTAAATCCTTTGGCGGATCTCCTTTCTCGGAAAACAAGAAAAGCAAGAGAAGAAACGGATTTATGTAATCATATATTTTAGTTAAAAAAAAGGCGCCAAGGCGCCTTTTTTTTGTTTTCCATCCTATCTTTATGCCAAGCTTAAGATATGAGAAATAACAGACCAACAATCAAAATAGTCCTTTTTACATTTACTTTTATTCTTGGACTGCAATCTATCTTAGCGCAGTCAGATGAGATAAATGCGACTATTATAAATGCTCAAACACAGGAGGCTTTAGAAAGTGTTCACGTCATTAATCTTTCTCAAATAAAGGGAACCATAACAGATAAGGATGGAAACTTCACAGTCCCTGCGGTAGCCAATGACACCTTACTTTTATCTTATTTAGGTTTTAAAACTATCAAGGTTAGGGTGACCAATGATATGATGACTTTCCAAAATACAAAAATAGCTTTGACAGAGTTAGCATATGCCTTAGAGGAAGTGGTTTTAAAACCATATCAACTCACGGGTTACTTAGAAATAGACATTAGAAAACTCCCCGTCAATACCGCATTTCAATACAGCATATCTGGCCTAAACGTCAGTTATGAGGCAGGTAATAAGAGACCATCATCTGTTTCAAAGGTTCTTGGAGCTATTTTAAATCCCGCAGACCTGCTTAGAAACTTGTTCGGAAAGAAACCAAAGCAAATGAGAAAGCTCAGACAGATGAAAGAAGACAACAATATTAAGGACCTGCTCGCTTCTAAATTCGACAGAGAAACACTCACCGCATTACTGCAAATTGAAGAAGCAGATATTCAAGACATTCTAAGTAACTGCAACTATTCCAAGTCATTTATTAAAACAGCTAACGACCTTCAAATTCTAGATGCCATAAGTGGCTGCTATGAGGAGTATAAAGTTTTAAACAGACAGAAATAGTGTTGCTCAATAGTACCCATCACTACTTTTAATCCGCAGGTAGCTTCATCTACATCATATCCCCATAAAATACATTCCTTTTTAGTATATTGCTTTACTTAAAAGAACACCAATGAAGTCATCTATTTTCATCTGTCCAGCCATTTTATTATTATTATTATTTAACGGCTGTAAAGAGAAAGAAAACCTTAATCTAGAAAGTTCAAATACACCATTTGTTTGGGAGAATGCCAATATGTATTTCCTATTGACAGACCGATTTAATAACGGTGACAAAACCAATGACATAAACTTCAATAGAACCAAAGAAACTGCGGTACTTAGGGGTTTCAAAGGCGGTGACTTTGCAGGTGTCACACAAAAAATAAATGAAGGATACTTCACTAAATTAGGAATTAATGCGCTCTGGTTCTCCCCTGTCGTTGAACAAATTCACGGAGCTACAAATGAAGGAACTGGAAACACTTACGGATTTCATGGCTATTGGACCAAAGATTGGACCGCTATTGAACCTAATTTTGGCACAGAAGCAGCACTTAGAACTTTGGTGGAGACAGCTCATGCAAATGGTATTAGAATCGTGATGGATGTTGTCTTAAACCATACTGGACCCGTGACTGAAAAGGATGAGGTTTGGCCAGAGGATTGGGTAAGAACTTCCCCAGCTTGTACTTATGATTCCTATGAAAATACTACCGCTTGTACCCTTGTGAAAAACCTGCCTGATATTTTAACAGAATCTAACAAAGAAGTTTCATTGCCTAACTTTCTACTGGAAAAATGGAAGAATGAAGGTAGACTAAAAGAAGAATTAGCCTCCTTAGATGACTATTTTTCTAGAACCGGATATCCTAGAACACCTCAGGCGTATATTGTTAAATGGCTCACAGATTATGTAAAAGACTTTGGCATTGATGGATTTAGAGTAGACACCGTAAAACACGCTTCAGAAACAGCCTGGGACATGTTGTACACAGAAGCATCCTTTGCTTTTGATACATGGAAAAAAAATAATCCTGAAAAAGTTTTAGATCAGAATTCATTTTATATGATGGGCGAGGTTTATAATTATGGCATTTCTGGAGGAAGATCCTATGATTTTGGCAATAAAAAAGTAGATTATTACGCACATGGTTTTCATTCTTTGATCAATTTTGAACTTAAGTACGACGCAGACAAATCCTACGCTGAGATATTTAAAAAATACGACAGCCTCTTAAATGGTCCCTTTAGGGAAAAAAGTGTTTTAAATTACCTCACTTCCCACGACGACGGACAACCTTATGACAAGCTAAGAGAGAAAGGATTCAGAGCGGCAAATGTATTATTACTTACCCCTGGGGGGTCTCAAATTTATTATGGAGATGAGACCAATAGAAACTTAATTGTACAAGGGACTGAGGGTGACGCCACCTTGAGAAGCTTCATGAATTGGGAGGAAATAGACAATCAAAAAGAGTTGTTGCGTCATTGGCAAATGCTTGGACAGTTTAAAGGGAATCACATAGCTGTAGGCGCTGGAAAACATAAAGACATAAGTACAACTCCCTATGTTTTTTCAAGGGAGTATCTGAGAAACAAACTCGAAGACAAAGTAATTATTGGTTTGGATTTACCCGAAGGAAAAAAGGACATTTCGGTTGGGTCAATATTTAAAAACGGACAAGCGCTAAAAGACACTTATTCTGGAAATACCACTGAAGTTATTAATGGAAAAGTGTCGTTAGACACTCCATATACTCTAGTGCTATTGGAAGCTAATTAATTCATTGGGGTCTGGTTAAATAACTTGAAGCGCCTACCAAAATTAACGGGCCAATTGGCCATTTTTGTATTTGAGCGCATATTGATAAATTACTCTGTTGCGCTCTGCCCAAGCCACCAAGCCTTTAAGCTCCTCTTCCGTAAGGCCTCCGTGGGTCCAGGTGTATGATTTCAATGGCATTTCTCCCTCTTGAACCTCTGCTACAAGTTCTTCTATTTTATGGTCCTTTTTCTTAGTGCTATAAGTCTCCCATTCAGAAAAATTTAAATGCTTTTTACCCTCTGAAATATGGTCCTCTATCCAATAAGATACTGGTGCAATAGTATTGTACCAGGGATAGTTTGTATTGTTAGAATGACAATCGTAACATTTGTTTTGAAGTGTAGCTAAAATAGGGGCTGGCGGCTCAGTTTCATCTTCAAAATAAGTAGTACTATACGTTTCAGAAATATTTTTTTCTGGTCTGTAAAACTGCATTCCGAGGAATACAATTGTCACTAAAATTAACACTTTCTTTAAAAATTTATTCATGACTAGTTATTTTACTTTAACTCAAAAATACATATTTTTAAGCATAGAAATAAAGCACCCTACACTAAATCAATCACGAATTTTGAGATAGCACTTTCTAACTGATTATAGCCCTATTGATAAAGTGTATAATAGATCATAAAACAGCTTATAAATAATCCAATCAAGCCTTCTTATGGGCTAAATGTGTAAGATCTTTATAAAGCTTTTCCTATCTTTGCCGCTTAATAAATTTATCATGGCATTAGACGCATTACACGCCATTTCTCCTATAGATGGTCGTTATTCAAGTAAAGTTTCAAATTTATCTCCTTATTTTTCAGAGGCTGCATTAATCAAATACAGGGTTCTTGTAGAAATTGAGTACTTTATTGGCCTTTGTGAATGTCCTTTGCCACAGTTGGTTTCCTTTGACAAAAACAAGTATCCCAGGCTTAGAGAAATATATACAAGTTTCAAAGATCAGGATGCTATAGCGATAAAAAAAATTGAATCTGTTACCAATCATGACGTAAAGGCCGTTGAATATTTTATCAAAGAAAAATTTGATGTGCTTGGTTTACAGTCCTTTAAAGAGTTTATTCATTTTGGGCTTACTTCTCAAGACATTAACAATACAGCCATACCCCTTTCCTTAAAAGAAGCGACGCAAACGCAATACATACCTACTTTAGAGTCATTAATAGCCCAACTAAAAATAATGAGCTCAGAATGGTCAGACGTGCCTTTGTTGGCCAGAACACATGGCCAGCCAGCATCGCCTACAAGGCTAGGCAAAGAAATCATGGTATTCGTAGTGAGACTAGAGCATCAATTAAAAGCGTTAAAAGCCATTCCTTTCGGAGCAAAATTCGGGGGAGCTACAGGGAATTACAATGCCCATTTTGTAGCCTATCCCTCTATTGATTGGAAACTTTTTGGCACCCAATTTGTAGAAAAAACCCTAGGATTGTCGCATTCCTTTCCTACCACTCAAATTGAGCACTACGATTCTATGGCGGCTTTGTTTGACGCAATGAAAAGAATCAATAATATTCTCATAGACTTAGATCGAGATTTCTGGACCTATGTCTCGATGGATTATTTTAAACAAAAAATTAAGGCTGGTGAAGTGGGGTCTTCTGCAATGCCTCACAAAGTAAATCCTATTGATTTTGAAAACTCAGAAGGAAATTTAGGTATTGCCAATGCATTATTTGAACATTTATCTGCCAAACTACCTATTTCAAGATTACAGAGGGATCTTACAGACAGTACCGTACTAAGAAACATAGGTGTTCCTTTAGCCCATACCATGATCGCTTTTGGTGCAACACAAAAAGGCCTCTCAAAATTACTCATCAACAAAGAAAAAATTGCCCAAGATCTAGAAAATAATTGGGCTGTAGTAGCAGAAGCTATTCAAACCATTCTGAGAAGAGAAGGATATCCAAATCCTTATGAGGCGCTCAAAGGTTTAACTAGGACAAATAGTAAAATTGATCAAAATAGTATTGCTGCTTTCATTGAAACTTTAGCAGTAAACAACGCTATTAAAAATGAATTAAAAGCGATTAGCCCTAGTAATTACACCGGTATATAGTGCTTATAAACCTAAATCTGGCAATAAGCCTTTAAAGTCATCTATGGACGCATTTGACGATTGAAGAGCCTCTAAAAATGGCTTCAGATATTTAGGATTCATACCGTCTCCCATTACCCTAATTAGCACAAAACCTTCTTTACCACCCTTGGCATAGACAATGAGCTCTTTTAAAGCATCTTCAGAACCCAAATAGGAAACAGACCCTTGGTAGGCTTCTGCCTTGAGCTTCATAAGCTCCGTGTAGCTGCTCGTTGAAAGAATTTTTACAACAGTTTTAGATTCCGTATCAAATACTGATAGATCTTTTTGGTTATTTCTAAATACGAGTACATTGAGTTTTTTTAATGTTGCCAAAGCTTCTTTTTGATCCGCCTCCAAGGAATCTACCGCTATATTTAATATGGAGGCTGGAAGGGTAAGACTTATAAAGTTAGGGTCTTCAGATTTTTCTACAAAATAGGATTGTAAAGTGGGCTCTGAACTACAGGATACTAAACCAATAGCGAACACAAATACCAACAAAACAATTGGAGATTTTTGAAATATTTGATTGTTTTTCATTAGATTTTTTGCTTTTGGTTCACCTTATTTAATTCTTGCGGCAAATTCATCTTAGTAATTAGCGCATTAATCTTATTTAAGTCTATATCTCCACTAAGTGACAACAGAACCGTTTCTATAGTTTTACCGTTAATGTCTATGTCTTCAAACTTTGAAACACCTGACACAAACATCAGTAATTCTTTTACATGTGAGTCATCTCTTCCCTCGAGAACATAAAACTTAATTTGTGCCTCTTGGTCAGAAAAACGCATTAATTCTGAGAGTTTAGAGGACTTCAAATAATTGGTCACGTCATTACCCATCGCGGCAGCTACTTCTTTATCAGTAGTAGTAAAAACTTTTAAACTTGTGATACTTTTTGCAATATCAATAAAGTCTTTGGTTTCTTTGTCATCTGCGACAACTTCAAATTTAGCCAATAAGGAAAACATACTTTTGTTAATGACCATGGCGCTAACTGACTTCTCGTTTTCATATTTATCAAAAACGGATTGGCTAAAACCAAGACTCACAGCGCTCAATAATACAGCAGTTAATAAAATTTTTTTCATAGTTTCTATTTGTTATTAGGGTTATAAATTTTTGTTTTTGCTTGTTCGAATTCATTTAAATAAACGGCAGAAGCGGTAGCCTTCTGATAGTTCTGTGCAAGTAGAGAAAAAGCGGATAGTGTTTGATTGTAGGCAATTTCTGCTTGTTTTTTCTGGTAATATTGTCTCCCAGAGAAGAAAGAACCTGAGAAAAGGATTAGTACAACCGCAACATTAGTCCACTTTGAATGCCACCACTGCTTTTCTAAATCTCGCAGACTGCTTTTGGGCGTTTCCCATGGCGCCCATTGTTTCAATGGTGCTATAGCCGTTTCTCGCTCCTTAGAAAAAAATGCAAACAAGTCTTTGTATGGCATTAAATGGGTAGGCACTTCTTCCATTTGAAAGAAATTACCTAGCAGCGCTTCTTCTTTGAGCGTTGTTTTACCTTCGAGGTATTTCTCTATGAGTATTTCAATTTTTTGTAAGTCCATACGCATGGTGTTTTACTAAATTTTCTTTTAATGTTTTTCTAGCTCTTGACAAAGCCACTCTCAAAGCAGTGGGCTTCATATCTAAAATAGCCTCAATCTCTTCATAAGACAATCCTTCTATATCTCTGAGCTGAACCACTAGTTTTTGCTTTTCTGGCAATAGCTCCATAGCTTTTTCAACAATAGAGAAGCTGTTTCTGTGCTCTATAGATTCTGAAAGGCTGTCTGTAGGCTTTTCGTAGTTTACATGAACCAATCTCAAATGATTGCCTTGTTTGGATTTTAAACGATCTAAACAAAAGTTTTTGGTCATGGTCATGGCGTAAGCGTCAAGATTCTGAACTGAAGTAAGACTGTCTCGCTTGTCCCATAATTTTAACGTTACCTCACCTACTGCGTCTTGGGCTTCTTGAGAAGACACCAATAATCTTTTAGCCACCCTAAACAAGCGCTCTTGTAAAGGAGTAATAAAAGATATGAATGCAGATTCTTCCATGTTATTCTAAATGCTTATTAATATAACGAACCAGAGATTGATTTGTTACCAAAAAGTTTTTTTTTTGTTTTCTTGTATGTAAATTGTGCTGTTAAAGGGTCATTTTTTAAAATGACTGAAAAATACCACACCCTATGAAATTATTATCACAGACCATTTCTTACAAATCTCTTTTATTATTGACTTTAGTCACATTGCTCACTGTAGCTTGTTCTAAAGAAGACAGTCCGGCTCCCCAAGTTCCTGACACACCAGATCCTGAACCAACTTCTAAAGATGTTACCGCCCATGACTTTATGTGGAAAGCTATGAATTTGTGGTATTTCTGGCAAGCAGATGTGGCTGACTTATCTGACTCAAGATTTTCTACAGACAAGTCTTACAATGATTATTTACAAGCCCAAGGAGAACCAGATGCATTTTACAACGATAAATTATTGTTCTCTGAAGACCGATTTAGCTATTTAGCAGAAGACTATGTGGACTTAGTGCAATCATTTCAGGGAATTTCCAGAAGTAACGGATTAGAATTTGGCCTAAGTCTTTTTGCCAACAGCGAAAATGTATATGGTTATGTCAGATACATTGTTCCAGGATCTAATGCGGCTACAGCAGATATTTCTAGGGGGGAAATATTTACAGGAGTAGACGGTCAGACTTTGAACTTAGACAACTATCAAAGCCTTTTGTTTGGAGACAATACAACCTATACCCTAAATATGGCCAGCATAGAAAATAATACCATAGCAAGCAATGGTAAATCCGTTTCCTTGACTAAGGAAGAAGGCTTGTCTGAAAACCCTGTTTTTCTGACTAAAGTAATTGAAACCAATGGAATTAAAGTAGGCTATATTGTTTATAATGGCTTCACAAGTAATTATAACGAAGAACTCAATGAAGCCTTTGGCACCCTAAAAGCTGCGGGTGTCACAGAACTGGTATTAGATTTACGTTATAATCCCGGAGGATCTGTAAACTCCTCCAGGCTTTTGGCCAGTATGATTTACGGAACAGACACCAGTAAATTGTACATCCAACAACGCTGGAATTCAAAAATACAACCACAGCTAAGCGAAAGTCAATTAAAAGATTATTTCGCTAATTCTACAGGAGAAAGTCCTATTAACACCCTTAATCTTCCAAGGGTATATATTATTGCTACAGGAAGCTCAGCCTCTGCTTCTGAATTATTGATCAATGGTCTGGATCCATATATGGAGGTAATACACGTTGGAAGTACTACTAGAGGTAAAAATGAATTTTCTATCACACTAGTAGACCTGCCTAGTAATAGCTTTATTTACAATGCTGATAAAGCTTCAAGTATAAATGCAAAAAATTCTTGGGGTCTTCAGCCATTGGTGGGTAGAAACGAAAATGCAGATGGCTTTTTTGACTACACTTCAGGATTTACTCCTGATCATGAAATTAGAGAAGTCCTTGGAAACTATGGGGAATTTGGATCACTTACTGAACCTCTTTTAGCAAAGGCTTTGTCTCTAATTACAGGGGTAAGCACCAGCAGTAGTGCTAGAACATCTTCTCTTGAAACTATGCCTCTAAATGAAATTGATCATTCAAAAAACCACACAATACTAAAGGAAAGAATGTATTTAGATAAAGATATTAGCTTAGAAATTAAATAATATTTCTAGATTCATACCAAAAAAATTAGGGCTCTTTAGAGCCCTAATTCTATTCCTAAACGTATGTTTCTCCCTAAGGTTTGAAAACCAATAGTCTCCTCAAATGAAACATTGGCCAAATTATTCACTGAAATAAATCCCCTAGAATTCAAGAGACCCAATGGAAAACCGTATTGAAAGTCTATCAAAGAAAAGGCTTTAAGCGTTTTCTGTTCAAAGGTAGAAAAATCAGTGTCTACCCTCTTTCCTGTATAAGCCATAGATAAACTCCACTGAGTAAACTCACTTGGACTGAATTGCAGGTTAAAATTGGCCTTGTGTTTGGGTATTCTAATGGCGGTATCTGAAACCTGTGTCCAACTGTAATTTGCTTGAATATTAAACTGTGCTCCTAATGAAGTCGATAGTTGAAACTCTAATCCCTTTGCCCAAGTGTCGTTTATTTGATTTTCATAAAGAAAAGCAGGGCCATTAAAATAGATCGCTTGTTGCTCTTTTCTGTCAAAATATGTGAGCCCTAATTGAGTCCCTTTATTAGCGTCAAAAGAGAGACCAAACTCGGTATTTTGATTGGTCTCAGGTAACAGGTTTACATTGGCCCCATAAGCACCAAAAAACATCCCAAGTGTGGGAGTAATATATGCAGATGAAAGGGATAAATGGGCCTTAAATTGCGCTGATTGATCTAAAAAAAGACTTGGATGAATATGATACACCCACTGGCCTCCATATTGACTATGGTGGTTAAAACGCCCTCCAAACTGCATGTCAAAACGCCCTTGTTTATATCCAATAGAAGCAAAAGGATCCATGATAGTATAATCAGTCGCTGGGGTGTTTTGGTCCGGATTATCTTCAATTTGATCATTGATGTACTGAACACCAGTGACTATATTCCATTGTTCATTTACAAAATACCTATAGAGTAATTCTGCATTTATGTTATTGGCAAAAACGCTACTTCCATAAGCACTAATATCCTTTGAATCGTAACTTGCTAGTGAAATAGCTGCCTTAAGCACCCCTTTAGACTGTTTCCAAGTCCATTGAGAAGCCAAATGATTACGGGTAGTTTGAAAGGTGTTTTCTGCGTCTATTCCCATAAAAGCGTCGTCGTAATCAGCGCTTATTTTTTGGGTATCCACAATGAGTTTCGTAGAAAGCTGATCAGAAAAATTCTTACCCAAGCTAATGTTTAATCCAGATTGAGAAAATGGATCTTCTATTAGCCCTGGAGTATTAAAAGAAGACACTCCAGAAGCATTTAATTGGCTGTATCTCAAAGCGTAATTCCAAGAAGCTATTCCACCACTTAAACCAGTAAAAACACTGGTATAATTTAATGAGTTGTTTTGATTTTCAGCGGTCTGATGCGTTCCAATATGTGTGTTCAACACAAAACCAATAGGTTTTTTATCAGCCTTTTTTGTGCTAATATCTATAACCACCACACCTGCATTTGTCCCGTAAAGACTGCTGTTAGCGCCTTTAATAATCTTAATACTTTCTATTTGAGAAATATCTAAAAGTCTCAGATCATAACTCAAAGAAGCAGACGCAGGATCTGCTACCCTAATACCATCTATAATAACAAGGGCCTGTTTGGACCTGCCACCTCTTGCATAAATACTTAGAATACTTCCTTGAGGACCTCTAGATCCATTTACTTCAATGCCAGCCAATTGGTTTAAAGCAGCCGCTACCCCCCTAGTTCTAAATGGCAACAGATCGCTTGACCCTAAAATGACCTGAGTAGCTCCCCTAAAGTTTGCTTCCAAGGGTGCTTTAAGGTCATTGAGAATAACCTCGCTTAGATAAGTTGTGTCTTTTTGTGATTGATTTCGAAATAAATCCTTGGGCTCTTTTCGCTGGGATTGTACTTCTTTTTGTGATTGATTTTTAGCGACGGTTTGAGAGAAACCGAGCAATTGCACAGCCATAAAAAAGGCCGTAAACTTACATTTAAATTTCATTTTTGTACAAAATTGTACGGGTAGTCAGAATGCTATAGCACGCCAAAACTTTTATCCCGAAAGTTTAACATTTATGTTTGAAAACGGCAGGTATCCTGGCTTGCGTCTAAATTGTCACCTTCCCATAGATTTACTACAGTGGTATAAAAAACAATCAGCGTCTGTAAAGACTAAGCACACAGTTGCGGGAACAGCACTAGAATCTAACTAGTTTCCCTTTTAAGTATCCCAATAATGAGGTACACCAATATTCGGTGTTAAAAGTAGTGTTTAATTATATATAAGGTAGAAGTAGACATTAAAATAATCCTTACATCCTTAAAAACATAATTTACAAGTTCGTATAGTGTATTATCAGTAGGAGATATGTACTTTTGAGTGTTTAATTCTTTTTTAAAAAATATAAACAAATCATATTGAAATCTTTTTTGTCCCTTATCTACATATTCACCCTCTTTGCTTCAACCCCCCTATTTTCACAAGAAGCTAAAGCCATTTTTTCACATCCTGAATTTGTAGAGGGATTTAACATCTTGGCAAAAAAGGGATACAAAATACTGGAGATTCATCAGATCAATACCATAGATAATAAGTCCCCTTTTGAAACATATGCCTTAGTACACAAAGACAGTATTAGACTGATAAAGGCACTTAAAAAAAAGTACAAAAATATTATCCGTATTCCTGTAGAGAAGATGATTGTCACTTCTACCACACACCTTCCAGGGATTGAAATGCTCCAAGGCAGTGAAACTGTCGTTGGATTCCCCGGGACTGACTATATTTCGTCTGCTTCTTTTAGAAGCCTTATAAAAAAAGGAAGTTTAAAAGAAATGGGGCACCAAGAGCAGCTCAATATTGAATTGGTTTTAGCAGCAGCACCAGAATTGATCATTGGATACGCTGTAGGTGAAAAACCAAAAATATACGAAACAATTGCTAACAGTGGTATTCCAGTTATTTTAAATCATGATTGGCTGGCACAACATCCCTTAGGCAAAGCCTCATGGATATACTTATATGGTGCATTATTAAATAAACTTGATCGCGCAGACCAATTGTTTTCAAATATTCACGACCAGTATTTAGCAGCAAAAAAATTAGCGACTCATGCAGCAGAAACGCCAACTGTTTTTAGCGGAGCCATGTATAAAGATGTCTGGTATGCACCAGGGGGTAAAAGCTGGGCAGTCCAATTTATTCAGGATGCTAATGCAAATTATCTTTTCAATAACAACCATACAGGGAGTGATGCATTTGGGATTGAATATGTGCTGAGTAAAGCGGCTCAGTCTGATTTTTGGATAGGAGCTGCACAATTTACAAGCCATGAAGAAATGCTGAAAAAAAGTGCCCATTACAGTCAATTTGACGCTTTCAAAAATAAAAATATTTACAGCTTTTCGTCAATCAAAGGTGTTACAGGAGGTGTTCTCTACTACGAACTTGCACCACAGCGGCCTGACTTGGTACTCAAAGACCTCATCGCTATTTTACACCCCGAATTAAGCCCAAATCATTCGTTTACTTTTTTCAGAAGACTAGATGACTAGACCTATAAACACAAAAAGAAAAATTCGTTATCTCCTATTGGGAGTGCTTTTCTTGATGGCTTTTTTAATTAATATTTCTTTTGGCTCTGTAGAAATTTCCATAAAAACAATACTTGAAAGTGTTTTTGGACCTACCACTCATAACAATCCATTAGATTATATCATACATCACTACAGAATCCCAAAAGCCATTACGGCTGTTGTTGTGGGCGCTGGACTTTCTATCAGTGGTTTACTCATGCAGACCTTATTTAAAAACCCATTGGCTGGACCATATGTACTGGGTATTAGTTCAGGGGCAAGCTTGGGAGCCGCACTGTACATTATGGGTGCTGCTGCGCTGGGTGCTTTTTTACCGCAATGGCTCATAGGCAACTGGTCTACGACCATAGCTGCTAGTATAGGAAGTTTTTCTGTTTTATTTATAGTGGCTACGGTAGCTACAAGAATAAAAAACACCATGGCCCTGCTCATTATTGGGCTTATGTTTGGCAGTTTAAGTAGTGCATTAGTAAGTATTTTAGCTTTTTTTAGTTCTAAAGAATCCCTTCAGAAGTTTGTCTTTTGGACCTATGGAAATCTAGGAAACTTAAGCTTTACAGATATTGGTATACTTGGATTATTTGTCAGTATTGGAAGCTTAGTTAGTATACTAAATACAAATGTTTTAAATGCCATGCTATTAGGAAATGACTATGCCATAAGTCTAGGAATTTCACTTAAAAAAACCAGTTTAACCATCCTTATTGCAACAGGTCTTATTGCAGGAAGTATTACCGCATTTGTTGGTCCAATAGCTTTTCTGGGTTTGGCTGTTCCCCACATTTGTAGGTTGGTGTGGAACACCAGTAACCATAAAATTTTAATTCCTACTAGTTTGCTCATGGGAGCTATATTTATGCTTATTTCGGACAGCATTGCCCAACTACCAGGGAGCTCAAACGTATTGCCTATCAATGCCATTACTGCCTTATTTGGATCTCCCATCGTGATATGGCTTTTAGTTAGAAAAAAACAAATTCAATTGTAATGGCTTTAGAATTTAAAGATTTAATAATTGGCTATAAAAACAGCCGTAAATCGCAACAGATTGCCGGGCCCTTTGATTTAAAAATTCCGGAGAAAAAACTCACCGCTGTCATTGGAAAAAATGGGGCAGGTAAAACTACCTTAATAAAAACTATTGGGCAGCAGTTGAAATCCCTAAATGGAGCTGTTTTACTTGACAGCCAATCAATTGAAAAAATACCCAATGACCAAAGGGCTCGTTTACTCAGTTTCGTTTTTACTACAAAGCTTTCAAGTGAAAATATGTCGGTATATGAATTGGTGGCCCTTGGCCGATACCCTTTTTTAAACTGGTACTCAAAACCCAGTAAAAAAGATGCTGAGTGTATTCAAGAAGCCATTGTTTTTACCGCACTAGAGGGGCTAGAGAATACTAAAATTCACGCCCTATCCGACGGACAAAAGCAAAGGGCTTTTATTGCCAGAGCACTGGCGCAAGAAACCCCTTATATGATCTTAGATGAACCTATGTCTCATTTAGACCACCACCACAAAGCACAGTTGTTATCACTGATGAAAAAACTAGTGAATGAAAAAGACAAAACCATTGTCTACACCACCCATGACATAGAAAAAGCCATTACCAATGCAGATTTTATCCTAGCACTAACAGAAGACAAATCTTTTTTTAATACCCCTGATAACCTAATTAAAGAAGGTGTTTTTGATATTTTATTTCCACAAGAACAAGTGTATTTTAACCCCGCTACAAGCCAGTTTTTATACCGCGATCCAAAGTCAAAATAGTACCTTTATAGAAAACTAAGTCACTATGGATTTACTCCCTACCCTTTTATCTATGCTATTTTTAGCCATCGGTTTTTTCCTTGGTGGCTATGTGAAGAACTTAAAGTCAAAGGCTTTACATGGAGACAGCAATGAGAAAATTGCAGGATTAGCCGCCAGATTAGCGCAAAGTGAAACACTGCTAAAAAAAACAGAAGAAGCCAAACAAATCCTACAATCTGAAAAAGAAATATTGGGTAATGATCAGGCTAGAATGCAGGCTAACCTTAGGCATTTAGAAGAAAAAAATAACGAACAAAAAGAGGAGGTCTCTAAGCTTCAAGAAAAATTCACCAAAGAGTTTGAAAATCTTGCCAATAAAATATTAGACGAAAAGAGTCAAAAATTTACCCATCAAAACAAAGAAAACATTACTAATATACTCCTACCCCTTCAAGAGAAAATTCAACTATTTGAGAAAAAAATAACAGATTCACAGAAAGAAAATATTCACATTCACGCTGCACTAAAAGAGCAGCTCATTACCCTTCAATCACAAAACTTAAAGATTACCCAGGAAGCAGAGAACTTAACAAAAGCATTAAAAGGAGATTCAAAAATGCAAGGAAACTGGGGTGAATTGGTTTTAGAAAGGGTTTTGGAGAAATCTGGCTTAGAGAAAGATAGGGAATATTTTGTCCAGCAAAGTTTTGAAACAGAACAGGGCAATAGGCTTATGCCAGATGTAGTGATTGCGCTGCCAGATGGCAATAAGATGATTGTAGATTCTAAGGTTTCACTGACCCACTATGAAAGGTACGTGAATGCAGAAAATGACCAAGATGCTGCCATCCAATTAAAAGAACACCTCAATTCACTAAAAAGACATATTGACCAATTATCTGCCAAAAAGTATGAAGACCTATACCAAATAGAAAGTCCAGATTTTGTGCTGCTTTTTGTTCCCATTGAACCTGCTTTTGCAGTAGCTATTAATGAGGATCCAAGCATTTATACCAAGGCTTTTGAACAGAATATTGTGATTGTAACCCCAAGTACTTTATTGGCAACACTGAGGACTATAGTAACCATGTGGACCAATGAAAAGCAGCAGAAAAACGCACTAGAGATTGCGAGACAAGCCGGTGCGCTTTATGACAAATTTGAAGGTTTTTCTCAAGACCTCATTCAATTAGGTAAAAAAATGGATGAGTCCAAAGGGGCTTATTCAGCAGCGATGAATAAATTGGTTGAGGGCAAAGGAAACCTGATTACTAGTGTAGAGAAACTCAAAAAAATGGGTGCTAAGGCAAAGAAATCACTTCCTGAAGCACTGCTAAAAAGGAGTGACTCTGAAAATTTACTAGAAGAATAAGTTCATAAAAAAGGCGGCCAATGGCCGCCTTTTTTATGAAATACTGCAAGTATATTATTTACTTAAATACATCTTTCTTCGGTGGTACAAGTCATAGAAAGCGTCGTCTTTAAGACTGTCAATAAACAAAATACTCTCACCTGTACTCTTCATTTCAGGACCTAAGTTTTTATTGACATTTGGAAACTTATCAAAGGAGAATACAGGTTGCTTAATAGCGTATCCTTTTAATTGAGGATTGAAGTTGAAATCTTTTACTTTATTATGTCCTAACATTACTTTAGTGGCGTAATTCACATATGGCTCTTTATATGCTTTAGCTATAAAAGGGACTGTTCTAGAGGCCCTAGGATTTGCTTCAATAATATAAACAATGTCATCTTTTACAGCGAACTGAATATTGATTAGACCAACTGTATTAAGCGCTAAAGCAATCTTCTTTGTGTGGTCTTTGATCTGTTGCATCACAAACTCTCCAAGGTTAAAAGGAGGAAGCGTCGCATTTGAATCTCCAGAGTGAATTCCACAGGGTTCAATGTGCTCCATAATTCCAATGATGTAAACGTCTTCTCCGTCACAAATGGCATCGGCTTCAGCTTCAATAGCGCCATCTAAGTAATGGTCTAACAACAACTTATTATTAGGGATCTTACGCAATAAATCCACAACATGCTCTTCTAGTTCGTTTTTATTAATCACGATCTTCATTCCTTGACCGCCCAATACATAAGAAGGTCTTACTAGTAATGGGAAATTGAGGTGGTCAGATAATGCCAAAGCCTCATCTGCAGTTTCGGCAACGCCAAATTCTGGAAAAGGAATGTTATTTTCTTTGAGAAGATTAGAGAAACTTCCCCTATCTTCTGCTAAATCTAGTGACTTAAAACTGGTACCTAAAATTTTAATTCCGTGCTTCTCTAATTTTTCTGCTAGTTTAAGTGCTGTTTGCCCACCCAACTGAACAATTACACCTTCAGGGTTTTCATGCCTAATAATGTCGTAGATATGTTCCCAAAATACTGGCTCAAAATACAATTTATCTGCCGTGTCAAAATCAGTGGACACTGTTTCAGGGTTACAGTTAATCATAATGGTCTCATAGCCACATTCTGCCGCGGCTAATACCCCGTGAACACAACAGTAATCGAATTCTATTCCTTGGCCTATTCTGTTTGGACCAGATCCTAAAACAACCACTTTCTTACGATCTGTTACTATGGAATCATTGGCTACAAAACGCTTTCCTTCTGGTGTTTCCTGCTCTGCTTCAAAAGTGGAGTAATAATATGGGGTCATGGCTTTAAACTCGGCAGCACATGTGTCTACCAATTTATACACCCTGTTAATGTTCATTTCTGACCTCTTCTGGTAAATCTGACTCTCCAAACAAGAAACCATGTGGGCTATTTGCCTGTCTGCAAAACCTTTTTGCTTGGCTTCTAACAACAAATCCTTTGGTAAGGTATCTAAAGTAAAGGTACTTATCTCTTTTTCAAGCATATACAACTCCTCGTATTGCTTTAAGAACCACATGTCTATTCTAGTAATTTCGTGAATCCTAGAAAGGGGAATGCCCATTTGAATGGCGTCGTAGATAACAAATACCCTATCCCAACTCGCTATGGTTAATTTGCTTATAATCTGCTCGTAGTTGGTGTATCCTTTTCCGTCTGCGCCTAGACCATTTCGTTTGATTTCTAAAGATTGTGTGGCTTTGTGAAGGGCTTCTTGAAAAGACCTACCAATACCCATAACCTCTCCTACAGATTTCATCTGAAGTCCCAAAGTCCTGTCTGAACCTTCAAATTTGTCAAAATTCCATCTTGGAATTTTCACAATAACATAATCTAAAGTAGGCTCAAATAAGGCAGAAGTGGATTGGGTGATTTGGTTACTCAACTCATCTAAGTTATAACCAATAGCGAGTTTAGAGGCAATCTTTGCAATAGGATAACCGGTTGCTTTAGAGGCTAACGCAGAAGACCTGGACACCCTTGGGTTAATTTCAATGGCAATAATGTCCTCCTTTTCGTCTGGAGAAACAGCAAACTGTACGTTACAGCCTCCTGCAAAATCTCCAATACTGCGCATCATTTTAATAGCCATATCCCTCATGCGCTGGAAAGTCTTGTCTGACAATGTCATTGCAGGAGCTACAGTGATGGAGTCTCCTGTATGAATTCCCATTGGATCCATATTTTCAATGGTACATATAATGACCACGTTGTCATTCTTATCCCTAAGCAATTCCAACTCGTATTCTTTCCAGCCCATTACGGCTTTGTCTATCATCACCTCATGAATGGGAGAAATTTCCAAGCCCCTACTTAATAATTCGTCAAAATCTTTTGGGTCGTGAACAATAGCAGCTCCTGCACCTCCCAAGGTGTAGGATGCTCTAATCACTAAAGGAAAGCCAAACTCTTGCGCGATTTCTTTGCCTTTTAAAAATGAGGTAGCGGTAGCTTGAGGGGCCATACCTATACCTATTTTACCCATCAGGTTTCTAAATTGCTCCCTGTCTTCCGTAATATTAATCGCAGCTATGTCTACTCCTATTAATTCTACTTTGTGGTCTTCCCATATGCCCTTTTCGTCACACTCAATACAGAGGTTTAAGGCAGTTTGCCCTCCCATGGTAGGCAACACAGCATCTATATTGGGGTGTGCTTCTAATATCTCTACTATAGATTTTGACGTCAATGGTTTTAAATACACGTGGTCTGCCATAGATGGATCTGTCATGATCGTAGCTGGATTGCTGTTAATCAGAACGGTTTCTATACCGTCTTCTCTAAGAGACCTGAGGGATTGAGAACCTGCATAATCGAATTCACAAGCTTGTCCGATCACAATAGGTCCTGATCCAATAATTAAAATACATTTCAGTTCATCTCTTTTTGGCATAGTGTGTTTTTTTTGGTATTCGTGTATTTCTTAAAAAAAAAATCAAAAAAAAAGGTGTTACTTAATAAAAAGTAACACCTGTATATTTTGAAAAATCAATCATTATTTCTTGTGTCTCAATTCTGAAGATACAGATAGTTTTTTTCTTCCTTTTGCTCTTCTTCTAGCAAGGACTTTTCTACCGTTAGCAGAAGCCATACGTTCTCTAAAACCGTGTTTGTTCTTTCTTTTCCTTTTTGATGGCTGATATGTTCTTTTCATCGAGCGTGTTTTAAACGGATTACTTATATTAAAAGCTTTGTTAAACTGTTCCCAAAAGCTGGGCGCAAATATACAAAGACTTTTTGCTTTAGCAAGCCTATTTTAAAAAATATTTTGGATGTTTTTTTGTAGGTTTGCAACAGAAAACTATCCAGCCATTTAAAGAGGTATAAATACCCTGGTGTTACTTATAAAACTATCAAATAATTATATAAAATACAACATGTTTCATAAAATTTTCAAACTGATTATTGCCGCAGCTATTAATGCATACGCTATTTACCAATTTGTAGAGGGTAATATTGGCAATGGTATTAGCTTGGTATTACTTTCTTCCGTATTCATATTCCTTTACTACAGAAACGAAATGATTCTTTTGGCTTTCTTAAAAATGAGAAAGCAAGATTTGGACGGAACAGCCAATTGGTTGGCTAAGATCAAAAACCCTGAAGCTGCACTAACAAAAAAGCAACAGGGATACTATAACTATTTGCACGGAATTATTCACTCTCAAACCAATCTATCTCAAGCAGAGAAGTTCTTCAAAAAAGCGTTAAAATTGGGACTAACTATGGATTACGACGTGGCCATGGCTAAATTGAGTTTGGCTGGCATTGCCATGCAGAAAAGAAGAAAAAGAGAAGCCACTACTTTATTGCAAGAAGCCAAAAAGTTAGACAAACAAAACATGCTGGCGGAACAAATTAAAATGATGTCCCAGCAGCTAAAGAAAATATAAGGCTTTACGGTTAGTCATACAGCAGTATTTGGGCTAATAATCACAAATGTTACTGTTAAATAAAAGAGGCGTTAACCTAATAAACGCCTTGGAACAAGAAAAACTTCAAACAGCTTGTTTGGTCTGTTTATAATGGAATTTCTATTTGGTACTTTTTTCTTGACCTATTGTTCAGGTGTCCTTGCCTTAGCCATGAATTGTGGCGCTTTAATATTTTATAACTTATACCGTGGGAACGAGCAAAATCACTTAAATTTTTAAGTGGCTTGTCAATCTCTATTTGCTTTGTTGGTGTCAGTTTATAATAATCAATGTCATTTAGCACAAACCCATAAGAGATGGGATCGTTCATAATTGTTTTTAAAGCAAGGATTCTAAAAACATATCGGCCAGTTTCCTGGCCCAGTAATAAATCGTAATAATTGGTTGCTTGTTGCTTTTCCAATTGCCTAGAAATACCTCTGTTTCCAGCATTATAGGCCGCTGCTGCTAATGTCCAAGATCCAAATTTCTCTTTGGCTTTTAAGATGTATTTGCAAGCCACCTCAGTGGCTTTCTCCACATGGTACCTTTCATCTACATTGTTATTGACTTCTAATGAATAATCCTTTGCTGTTCCTTTCATAAGCTGCCAAAAACCAGCAGCTCCAGCTGGAGAACGTAAGGGCTCTAGACCGCTTTCTGCTACAGCCAAGTATAAAAAATCTTCTGGAATGCCATAGAAATCTAATATAGGCCTCATGACAGGAAAATATTTTTGAGCGCGTTTCATCAGTAACAAAGCATTAGATTGCCAATAGGTATTTACGAGAAACTCTCTGTCTACCCTTTCTAACACTTCTTGTTCATCTAATGGGACTGGTTCTCCGGCAAAATTCAAGTCATTCGGAATAGGGAGTGAGGTAACCACTGCTTTTAAGCCAGTGGCGGCATTTTCAATTGAAGGTGGGGTGCTTGGGGCGCTTTTACTATCATTATTTGATTTAATAGCAAAAACCAAAGTAAAAACAATCGCAATTGCGCCTACAATCTGAAGTGCTTTTTTAAATAGATCCATAGAGAAAATTTATATTACAATCTAACGAATTGTATCAGTCTTTCAAAATATCAGGGAGGTTTTCGTTAAACCACTTATACTTGTAAATAATCATAGAATGGGTGCCTTTGGGGATAGGAATAAAATCTTTAATATAATCTACTGGAAAAACAGTGTCTAATGTTCCTTGAATATGAATGGTATTAGGTATAGCCTTTGCTTGTTCCCAATTGACAATTTGATCAATAGACCAGTCAATGTAGTAAGGATCTCTTACACTGAGGTATTTCTCATATAAATGAATGCGCTTTTGCATGAAATCTCCCAAGGCAAACTTTGCCACCAATTCCATATTGGTAACCAACTGCGTGGGAATAAGTTTATGAATCTTGGTGTGCTTGGCAAAAATCATTTTCTTAGGTAACTCCTGGGTAGATTTAACGCTTGAAACAATAATAATTTTTCTTACAACTATGATCTTGGCAATTTCTTGCACCAAAATACCTCCAAAAGAGACGCCCAACAAAATTGGGTTTTTATGGGTAATTCTTTGGGCTATTCGACTGGCATATGATTGAAGTGATTCATTTTTATTAGGAAGGTCCCAAGAAAGGTAATGAAGTTCAAATACAGTGGGATCTAATTGTATGTTTTCAAAAATCTTTGGATTTGCTGCCATACCAGGCATAAAATAAACAGGGATTTTATCAGAACTCATAAATGGATCATTTGCTATAAAATTCACATCCAACACAAGCTAGATAGCCTCAAATTTAGGTAATTAGCTTTTTTTTGTTTACTTTTGTAAAGTTAATTTTATGCTAAAACAGACATTATTTTAGCACAGGATTTTAAAATTGAAAAACACCCACCCAAACATGAGCGAAATAACTATCACCAACAATAGTTTTCTTAGACAATATGAAACTACTGTAGCATCCTCTTTGGCAAAAATTGAATATGCAGCCCAGGAACGTAAAATATTTTTAACCAAGCTCATTATACCCTCTGAAATAACCCAGCCAGGTTTTAAAGAAGATTTCATTATTGCAGTACTGGAAGATATTAAAGAACAAGAATTAAGGGTGGTACCAACAAGTCCTGAAATTGCAGGTTTTCTTAAAAAGAATAGAAAATATAAAGACATGCTTCCTGTAGGCATTAGAATCTAATTCACTAGAAACTACTGTGCGCTTTAGTATCCCTTTGTGGGTAAAACTTATGTGGGATAATTTTATGAATTCTCCATATAATCAAAGCGAACCAATCCATCATCATCAATATCCTTAAGCCTTACCTCTGCTACCGTATTGACTAAAGCTGGGTCCCAGGGTGTTTTGACTTTGACATAGTTTTCAGTGAAACCATGTATGTAGCCTTTTTTATTCTCTCCTTCAAACAAAACAGTTCTTTTAGTTTCTATTTGAGATTCATAAAAAGCCCTTCGTAATTTTACAGATAAACCCCTAAGCATTTTTGATCGTTTGTTACGAACGGCCATTGGCACCACTTCACTCATACCAGCAGCCTCTGTACGGTCTCGTTCTGAATAAGTAAAAACGTGTAAATACGACACGCCCAACTGATTCAAAAAAGCATAAGTTTCTAAAAAATCTTCCTCTGTTTCACCAGGGAAACCAACAATAACGTCTACCCCAATACACGCATGCGGCATTTGTCTTTGAATGGTTGTTATCCTATCGCGATACAAACCTGTCAGATACCTGCGTTTCATCTTTTTCAAAACGGTATCAGAGCCACTCTGAAGGGGAATGTGAAAGTGAGGTACAAATACCCGACTTTTTGACACCATGTCGATGGTTTCATTTTTGAGCAAATTTGGTTCTATAGATGAAATTCTCAAACGAGAAATACCTGGAATCTTTTCGAGGGCTTGAACCAAATCGAAAAAAGTATGGAGGTGCTTTTTATTTCCAAATTCTCCTTTACCGTAATCTCCTATGTTAACTCCGGTTAACACAATTTCTTTAATACCTTTTGAAGCAATTTCTTGGGCATTTTTGAGGACGTTTTCTAAAGTGTCACTTCTAGAAATCCCTCTGGCCAATGGAATGGTACAATAAGTGCACTTGTAATCACAACCATCCTGTACTTTTAGAAAGGCTCTCGTGCGTTCGCCTACGGCATAACCACCTACATAAAAATCTGCCTCCTCAATTTCACAGGCGTGTACCGTTCCAACTTCTTGTTTTGTAAGATCGTTTAAATACGCAGTAAGATTGAACTTTTCTGTAGCCCCAAGTACCAAATCTACGCCGTCTACATCTGCCAGGGCTTCAGGTTTTAACTGTGCATAACAACCTACAGCAGCCACAAAGGCCTTTTCATTAATTTTTTGCGTCTTCTTGACAATTTCTTTAAAACGCTTGTCGGCATTTTCAGTGACAGAACAGGTGTTAATCACATAAACATCTGCTTTAGAATCAAAGGGTACTTTTTCGAAATCTGCTGCTTCCATTTGAGAAGCTATAGTAGCCGTTTCAGAAAAGTTTAGTTTACAACCTAAGGTGTGAAATGCGACTTTTTTCTTCATGCTATTCTTTTCTCCATTTCTGGGACTGCTTATAAACTTCCTCCAAAATCATTTGATCACTTTCAGAAAGGATTTCTCCTTTGCGTTCCATCATAATTTTCGCAGTTGCTACTGCTTTTTCGAAAATATGAATGCTGCTATTCTGAATACCTCCCCAAGAAAAACTCGGAATGAAATTTTTAGCAAAACCAGCACCAAAAATATTTGAAGCCACTCCTACAACAGTTCCCGTATTGAACATCGTATTAATAGCACTTTTACTATGATCACCCATCATTAATCCACAAAACTGCAAGCCAGTTTTAGCAAAACGTTCTTCTGCATAATCCCAAAGGCGTACGTTTTCATAACTATTTTTTAGGTTAGAATTATTGGTGTCTGCCCCTAAATTACACCAGGACCCTATCACAGCATTACCTAAAAATCCTTCATGGCCTTTATTAGAAAAAGGAAACATCACTACATTATTTAACTCACCTCCTACTTTACTTTTAGCACCAATAGAGGTAGCTCCGTAGATCTTAGCGCCCATTTTAACCATAGCATGTGATCCCAAAGCAAAAGGCCCTCTAATCAAACTACCCTCCATGACCTCTGAATGAGCCCCTAAAAATATTGGACCGTTTGTTGCATTTAAAATACAGTATTGCAACTGTGCTCCTGCTTCTATAAAAACCTGACCTTGCCCAATCACCTGAACACTTTCAGGTATGGGTTCACTGTCTCGGTCTTCAGTGAGTATATAAAAGTCTAAGGCAATGGCTAAATCATTTTTAGAAAATATATCCCATGTGTTTGAAATAGATAAAAAATCACCTACTGTATCAATAGCCTTTAGACGCTCAAAATTTATGTCTTCTTCAGAGTCATCTGCAAAAAAAGCCACGACTGCTTCGCCATCAAAAATCCCCTCTCCTTCATTGAGTCCTTTTACTTTATTCACTAGGTCAGGCGTAGGCAAATACGCTGCATTAATAAACACATTTGATTCAAAAAAAACAGTGGGCCATACCTCACTTAAATAAGGTTCTGTAATCGTAGAGGTGGTGTAACCCAATACACGCTCCCAGCTGTCTCTAATGGAACCTATGCCCCATGCAATATCTGCTACTGGCCTCGTATAGGTGAAGGGCAATAGCGCAGTTCTGTTTGGACCATCAAATAATATGTAATTCATATAATTGATTCAAAATGGGTTAAAAAAAAAGTCACGTTCTGAAAGGTACAGAACGTGACTCAATGTCTTTCAGCTTAAGTGGTTTATTTCTTAAACTTATCGTATTTATTCTTGAACTTGTCAATACGTCCAGCAGTATCTACTAATTTAGCTTTACCTGTGTAGAACGGATGAGAAGTTCTTGAAATTTCCATTTTTATTACTGGATATTCAACACCATCTACTTCTAAAGTTTCTTTTGTTTCAGCAGCAGATTTAGCTAAAAAAACATCTTCATTAGACATGTCTTTAAAAGCAATTAGTCTGTAATTATCCGGGTGAATTCCTTTTCTCATGATATATAACTTAATTCTGTATTGTAATTTTAGAAGTGCAAATTTAATACTTTTTCATAAACTTACAACGAATCTGCCACAAAAATACAAAATAAAATATCTTATATGAACTGTAACAAAAAACAGTTTACATTTACTAACTAATTATAAATCAATTTAATTAAAATAAACATGGAAACAAACAGTCCAAACATTGGAAAATTCTCACTAACATATGGTTCTATCGCAGGTATAGTTGGCATTATCTTTAGTTTTATGCTTATCTCTTTAGATATGTTGTATGACCAAGGCAGTGAAAAGACAGTAGTAAGTATTGCTATTTTAGTGGGTGCTGTCATTTTAGGAATCTTTAATTTTAGAAAAGAAAACGGAAGCTTAACCTTAAAACAAGCTTTAAAAATAGGCACAGGTAGTTCTGTGATAGCCGCTATATATTCTATCGTTTTCACTATTGTGTTGGTGAACTTTATTGAACCAGATTTTATTGCTAAAACTGGAGAACTTACTAGAGCTACTGTGATAGAAAGCAACCCTACCATTTCTAACGAACAATTAGACATGATCACAGACCAGCAAGCAAATTTTTTCTGGTTAGCCTACCCATTCATGCTTATATTTAATGCATTTGGTGGTTTAATCATTGGCCTATTAGGCGGATTGATCTTAAAGAAAGACGCTCAAGCATAAATATAAATTGTACTTTTGAGAAAATTAATTCTTTAGTACACTAATGGATATTTCTATTGTAATTCCTCTTTTAAATGAGGAAGACTCTATATTAGAACTACATGATTGGATTGCATCAGTGATGCAATCCAATCATTTTTTATATGAAGTTCTATTTATAGATGACGGCAGTACAGACCAATCATGGCGTATTATAACATCTCTAAGTGAAAAATACCCACAAGTAAAAGGGATTCGTTTTATAGGCAATTACGGCAAATCTCAAGCACTCCATGCTGGGTTCAAAGCAGTAAAAGGTCAGGTAGTCATCACCATGGATGCGGACCTCCAAGATTCTCCAGAAGAAATTCCTGCACTGCACAAAGCCATTACCACAAAGGGACTAGACTTGGTCTCTGGTTGGAAAAAGAAGCGATACGACCACCTCTTCACCAAAAACATTCCATCAAAATTATTTAATTGGGCAGCTAGAAAAACATCTGGACTATCCCTAAATGATTTTAATTGTGGTTTAAAAGCCTACAAACTGGAGGTAGTTAAAAACATTGAAGTATCTGGCGAAATGCACAGGTACATTCCTGTGTTGGCAAAAAATGCAGGCTTTCACAAAATAGGAGAACAAATTGTACAACACAAAGCCAGAAAATATGGCAAAACAAAATTTGGTATGAGTAGATTCATCAACGGATTTTTAGATTTAATCACTATTTGGTTTTTATCTACGTTTGGTAAAAGACCCATGCATTTATTTGGTGCCTGGGGTGTAGTGATGTTTTTTATTGGGTTTGGATTTGCCTTTTATTTAGGGATAGATAAATTATTCATTCATCCTAGTGGAAGATTAATTGCCAACAGACCTGAATTTTACATAGCCCTCACTGCAATGATACTAGGGACCCAGCTGTTTTTAGCCGGCTTCCTTGGAGAGATTATGATCCGGCAACAGAAAGACCAAGTACATTATAATATTAAAGAGACTACTGCTTTTAAAAAGTAGTAATTTTATTTTATGAGCACAGCCCAAATAGAGAAAGAAATAGCCGCTTGGCAAAAAATACCTTTTGACGCACAGACTCAAAGGGAAGTAGCGCAATTAGCTACTAAAAATCCTTTAGAACTCGAAGACGCTTTTTATAAAAACCTAGCCTTTGGAACAGGTGGAATGAGAGGCCTAATGGGAGTTGGGCCCAATAGAATTAATGCCTACACATTAGGTAAAAACACTCAGGGTATTTCTAATTACCTCAAAAAACAATATCCAAACGAGCGGCTTTCAGTAGCCATTGCATATGATTGTAGGCACCAAAGCGACACATTGGCTCAAATTGTAGCAAATGTATTTTCTGCCAATAATATTACGGCACATTTATTTCCTGAACTCAGAACTACGCCCGCTTTATCCTTTACTTTAAAGCATTTAAATTGCCAGGCAGGAATTGTATTAACGGCTTCTCACAACCCACCAGAATACAATGGATACAAAGTATACTGGACAGATGGGGGGCAAATAGTGCCACCGGAAGATCAAGAAATTATAAAAGAAATTGAATCTGTACCTTTTGACGCCATTAATTTTACACCCAAAAAAGCTTTTATAAAAACAATAGACGCAAGGGTGGACCAAGCATTTATTGATCAAAGTTGTGCCCAAGCAAATTTTAATGCGCCTAATAAAAAAGCATTAAACATTGTATTCACCTCACTCCACGGCACCTCCATTACAGCCATTCCAGCTGTGCTAGAGAAGGCAGGATATACAGTGAATATTGTTAAAGCGCAAGCTGAACCAGATGGTAATTTCCCCACAGTAAGCTCTCCAAACCCTGAAGAGCCAGAAGCCTTGGCTATGGCCTTAGCTTTAGGAGAACAAACCAATGCAGACATTGTCATTGGAACAGATCCAGACAGTGACCGATTAGGTGTAGCTGTCAGGGGTTTAGATGGACGACTACAGCTACTCAACGGAAACCAATGCATGGTTTTAATGACTGCTTTTTTATTGGAAAAAAGAAAAGAGCAAGGCCTGCTAGCCTCTGACTATATAGCCTCTACAATCGTTTCCACACCCATGATGGACGTTATGGCAGCTGCATATCACATTGAATGCAAGACTACATTGACGGGTTTTAAATGGATTGCAGATGTGATTAAAAAACACCCAGACCATTACTTCATAGGCGGTGGAGAAGAGAGTTTTGGATTTATGGTGGGAGACTTTGTAAGAGACAAAGATGCCGTTACTGCCAGTCTTTTAGCCTGTGAAATGGCCAGTTTTGCTAAAGCAAAAGGTAACACGCTCATGGAGGAACTCATAGCCCTTTACCTAGAACACGGTTGCTACCAAGAGCATTTAGTTTCGATCACCAAAAAAGGAAAAGAAGGAAATATCGCTATTGAGAACAACATGAAACGCCTCAGGGAACAACCCCTTGAAACCATTGACGGAGAAAAAGTGCTATGGGTACATGATTACTTGAAAGCTACGGCTAAAAACTTACTAACTGGAGAAATTCAAAAAATAGCACTACCAGAATCCAACGTATTAATTTACACCACTGAGAATGGCACAAAACTTGCGGCAAGACCCTCAGGAACTGAACCAAAAATAAAATTCTATATTAGTGTAAATTCGCCCTTAGACCGAGCGGAGCACTACCCTGCTGTTAAAACAGCGCTAGCGTTAAAAATCAACAACATACTCAAGGAAATAGCCTTGTAAAATTTCGCATGAAAAGCGACCCATATTGAATAAAACACATGGAGTATTTTAAAAAAATATTGCTTTATGCAAGACCATACAAAAAGTATGCAGTTTTAAACATTGTCGCCAATGTTTTTTATGCCTTGTTTGGTACCCTTGCCATGATATCCCTATTCCCCATGCTGTCTGTTCTATTCAAGCAAACAGAAGCTTTATACACACCCCCTACTTGGCAAGGCATTTCCAACACAAAAGTATATGTAGAACAAGCCTTAAATTACTTTGTCACTCAAAAAGCCGCTGAAGGAGAAGGAACTGCCCTTTTATTCATGGTAGGACTCGTTATAGGGATGTTTTTTCTAAAAAACCTATTTGGCTATTTGGCCATGTACTTTATTACATTTCTTAGAAACGGAGTGCTCAAAGACCTAAGAAACGCTTTGTATGACAAGAGCATTTCACTGCCTTTAGGCTTCTATTCTGAAAAGCGAAAAGGAGACACCATGGCTAGAATTTCTTCAGATGTTTTAGAGATTCAACACTCCTTTTTATCAGTGTTAGAATTGGTGGTCAGAGAACCACTCACTATACTTTTCACCATTACAGCCATGCTTATTATGAGTGCCAAGCTCACCTTGTTTGTATTTGTGTTTTTACCTATTTCCGGCTATCTAATCTCCTTATTGGGAAAATCATTAAAGAAAAAATCTGATAAGGTACAAGAGGAACAAGGCCATTTTTTATCTATTGTAGAAGAAACTTTAGGGGGGCTTAAAATCATTAAAGCCTTTACTGCAGAACCGTTGTTTTCAGACAAATTCAAAGCTTCCACCCAACGCTTTTACAAATTCTCAAACAGCCTACTAAACCGCCAAAACTTAGCCTCACCCTCCTCTGAATTTTTGGGCATTACCGTAATTGGGATCTTATTGTGGTATGGAGGTAGAATGGTCTTGGTAGAAGGCAGTTTAAAGCCAGAATTATTTATTACCTATATGTCTTTGGCCTACCAAATACTCACTCCAGCAAAAGCCATGAGTAAAGCGAGTTATGGTGTTAAAAAAGGAAATGCCGCCGCCGCAAGGGTATTGGAAATATTAGAAGCAAAAAACCCACTAGATATTTCTAGTCAAAAAGAAATAGAAACCATTCATGAAGCAATAGAATTCAATGACCTATCCTTCTCTTATGACAAAGAATTGGTTTTAGACCATTTTAACCTAACAGTCACCAAAGGCCAAACAGTGGCTTTGGTAGGACAATCAGGAAGTGGTAAGAGTACTATAGCCAACCTGCTCATGCGCTTCTACGACCCACAAAAAGGAAGTATTGCCATAGACGGCACCCCCATCAATGAAGTGCCGCTCTCTCGACTCAGAAAACTAATGGGGCTTGTTTCTCAAGACGCATTACTATTCAATGACAGCATTTTAAACAATATTGCGCTCGGAAAACCAGACGCATCTGAAGAAGACATTATAGCAGCAGCCAAACTGGCCAATTGTCACGAGTTTATTAGTCAGTTCAAGGAAGGCTACCACACCAATATTGGAGATTCTGGAAACAAACTCAGTGGTGGACAAAAACAAAGAATATCTATCGCCAGAGCCATTTTAAAAAATCCTCCTTTAATGATCTTAGATGAAGCTACCTCTGCCTTGGATACAGAAAGTGAAAAGCTGGTACAAGACGCCCTTGAAACCCTCATGAAAAACAGGACTTCCATTGTCATTGCCCACAGACTTTCCACCATCCAACATGCCCAACTCATTGTGGTAATGCAGCAAGGAAAAATTATTGAGCAGGGCACCCACCAAGCACTTTTAGACCAAAAG
>Ga0102878_1000099_pt1 | contig 34438 bp, 24 predicted proteins | sample Colrivmet1548A02_FD_78447 | JGI IMG/M metagenome (GOLD analysis project Ga0102878, IMG submission 78447) | Estuarine microbial communities from the Columbia River estuary - metaG 1548A-02 | ecosystem: Environmental > Aquatic > Marine > Intertidal zone > Estuary | place: USA: Columbia River...
GAATTAAAACATCGGGTGGCTTTGCTGGTGGTTTATTGAAATATCTTAAGATTGTTAACGAATCGCTTCGTTTCTTTAATCAACAAGGACGTAGACCAGGTAGTGCGGCAATTTATATTGAACCGTGGCACAAAGATATCTTCGACCTACTCGAAATTAAAAAGAACACAGGTGCTGAAGAATTGAGAGCGAGGGACTTATTTACAGCTTTGTGGATTCCAGATAACTTCATGAGAGCGGTTGAAGAAGATGGTGATTGGTACCTATTCTGCCCAAATGACATTGTTAAGAACGGTATTAAACCATTACAGGATTGTTTTGGTGAAGAATATGAGGTTAACTATAATAAGGCCGTTGAAATGGGTTTAGGGAAGAAAATAAAGGCTCAAGATATTTGGATTAAAGTTATTGAATCACAAGTTGAAGCTGGCGTACCTTACCTATGTTCAAAAGATAATGCAAACAGAAAAACCAACCACCAAAATATTGGTGTGATTAAACAGTCAAATCTTTGTAATGAGATTTACCAGTACACTGATGAGAAGACAACCGCTATTTGTACTTTATCATCTATGGTAATTAAAAATTATGTAAACAACAAAACTTTTGATTTCGAAAGATTATTCACCGAAACCAGAAAAGTTGTTAGAGCACTTAATAAAGTTATCGATATTAACGCATACTCAACTGAAAAGGGTAGAAAAGGTGGTTTAGACCAAAGAGCAATTGCTATCGGTGTTCAAGGTTTAGCGGATGTATTCTTTTTAATGGATTATGTCTTTACATCTGAAGAAGCTAAAGAGTTGAATAAAAGAATTTTTGAAACAATTTACTACGCTGCTGTCACAGAAAGTAATGAATTGTGCCGTTCTGGTAAATACAAACCATATAAACACTTTAAAGGTTCACCTATGTCAAAAGGAATATTCCAATTCGATATGTGGGGTGTTGAACAAAACTCATTAATGTGGGATTGGGAAGGTTTAAAAGAATCTGTTAAAGAATATGGTGTTTGTAATAGTTTATTTACGGCACAAATGCCAGTAGCATCTTCTGCTAAAATCACTGGTTCATATGAAATGACCGAAGTAATTCCATCGAACCTTTTTAATAGAAGAGTTGTTGGTGGCGAGTTTTTAATTGCAAACAGATATTTGATTGAGGATTTTGAGGATTTGGGTATTTGGTCCGAATCATTTAAAAATGAAATCATTTTGAATGAGGGTTCGATTCAAAACATTAACTTCAATAAATTTTTGGAACCAACGGATAAGTATTATGAGAAAAAGATCAAAAGAATTGAACACTTAATTCAAAAATACAAAACTATCTGGGAGGTTTCTCAAAAAGAATTGATCACTATGGCAGCTGAAAGAGCACCATATATCGACCAATCACAATCAATGAACGTTTATTTTCAAGCACCGACAGTACAAAAGTTATCTTCTAGTCACTTTTGGGCGTGGAAATCTGGGTTGAAGTCTTTAGCTTATTATGTTAGAACTAAAGCGATATCAACTGGAGCAAAACATTTAGCGATTAGCGTACCCTCAAACGAGGTAACAAAAACCGAACAGGTAGCTTTACCAGCGCAACCACAATTAAGTGATCTACCACAAAAACCAGAAAATAGTCAATTCGATTGTTTTGGTTGTAGTGCCTAATTGATAATAAGATTATTAGAAAATGAAATCCCGTTAATAGCGGGATTTTTTTATTTACAAAAAATAAATTATTACGATATTTATTTATAAAAGAATATGGCGATTAGAAAACAAACATTTGGTATAGATTTCCCTTTTGTCCAGTCAGATAACGGTGATTTTGTTAACATGACATCCATACCAGAATCTGAGGTTAAAAGCATGTTAATACATTTACTATTAACTAGAAAGGGGTCTAGATACTACTTACCAGATTTTGGTACAAATTTGTACCAGTATATTTTTGAACCTTTAGATGAAATAACTATGGGTAAAATAGAAAATGAAATAACTGACGCTATTGAAAAATATATACCAAATTTAAAACTAAATGCTGTTGAAATAACAAAAGTTGGTGATGAGGAAGCTAATAAAAATAACACTGACTTGGAACACCATATAAGAATAAACTTAGATTACACCATATCAACCAGAACGTTCCAAACGAGCGATAAATTAAGTATAACAATATAAAATGGCTAGACAAATAAACTACAGTAAAAGGGATTTTGCTTCGTTAAAAACCGAGCAAATAAATTACATTAAACAATATTACCCTGATGTTGTACAAAACTTTAATGACGCATCAATTCTATCCGTGTTTTTGGATTTAAATGCGGCTATTGCTGATAACCTAAACTTCCAAATTGACCGTGCTTTACAGGAAACGGTATTAGATTATGCTCAAGAAAGACAATCACTATTTAATATCGCAAAAACTTATGGTTTAAAATTACCATCAAAGTCTGCCGCAGTTGCTGTAGTTGAATTTACAGCGCAAATACCAGTATTCGGTGATCAAGAGGATAAAAGATATCTACCTGTTATTAAAGCGGGTACTCAAGTAACAAACGGTTCTGGTACCTATGAGGTTTTATATGACATAGATTTCGCTTCAGCGTTAAATAGCGCTGGTAAACCAGATAGAACAAAAAGACCAATATTTGTGAATAACAAGTTAACTGGTTACTCAATAACAAAAACTGGTATAGTTGTCGCTGGTACAAGTAAAATATTCTCCCAAGTTTTTGCCGCTACGCAACCATTTTATAAGATAACATTACCTGAGAGTAATGTACTTTCAGTTGAAGGTGTATTCCATAAGTTTGGTACAAACTTTACGACATCACCAGCCGACTCTGAATTTTTAAGTAGCTCAAATAAATGGTATCAAGTACCTTCTTTAGCGGAAGATAGTGTTTTTGTTGAAGACCCTAATTCACCTAGAGTTAATGGTATCGCTAAAGGCGTTTACGAACAAATTGATCAAAGATATATTGTTGAATATACACCTAACGGTTTTTGCCAACTAACCTTTGGTGCCCAAACAGACACATCGTTAGATATTTTAGATGATTTTATGGACAACGGTGGTTTTAGTTTAAAAAGTTTTTTAAGAAATGGTAGTTTAGGTTTGGCCCCGATAACAAACACGACCATGTATATTAAGTATAGAATTGGTGGTGGTGTTGAATCTAATGCTGGTGTCGGGACAATAACCGAAGTATCTAGATTAAATACGGTAATAAATGGACCAGACTCCGCAATTAATTCAACGGTCAACACATCAATTACAGTGACAAACACCACACCAGCTGTAGGTGGGTCAGATGAACCAACAATCGAGGAATTAAGAAACTACATTTCATATAATTTCTCCGCACAAAATAGGGCGGTAACGCTTAATGACTATAAAGTATTGATGTTATCAATGCCAAGTATATTCGGTACACCCGCAAAAGCTAGTGTAATACAAAGACAAAATAAAATCGAAATCGGTGTTCTAAGCTACGATTCATCAGGCAGCATATCAAATGACATCTCATCATTATTGATGGAAAACATAGCCAATTATTTATCCAAATATAGAATGATAAATGATTATGTTGTTGTTAAACCAGCTGAAGTTGTTGATCTTGGTTTTGAAATATCAGTCATTGTTGAACCTGGTACTCAGCTTGAAACTTCAGCAAATATAACAAAAATAGTTAGTGATGAATTTACTAAAGATAAAATTGCTTTAGGTAAAAGTTATAGTGTTGGTGAAATCGTTAAAAAAGTAACTCAGGTTCCTGGCGTTGTTAACGTTAATTACGTTAAAGTTTTCAATAAAACTGGCGTTGGTTACTCAAATAACGTAACAAAACAAGCGATATTGGATACAGTGACTGGTGAATTAGATGTGGCTAACAACTATATAATTGTGGAAGAAAATCAGTTATTAAATATTAGAAAACCTGATACGGATATTAAAGTAATACCTTTGGTTGCGACTGGAGTTAGTAGTTAATTATGGAGAAAAACATTAAGATAGTTTTAAATGAAAACGAGACTAACGAAAGAATATTGGTAAACTTAGAGGATGATTTTGATAATTTAGAAGTCCTTAGTTTAAAAATATCTAGCACTGATGTCTATAGAAAAACATCATCAGACTTTGGTGTTGTTGTTGGTCGTGTACAAACGGCTAACGGATATGGCTTACAAAATGCCAGAGTCTCAATATTTGTACCAATAGACCCTTTAGATAAAGTTAGACCAGAAATATTAGAACTATACCCCTTTGAAACAGTAAACGACCAATTTCCAAATGGGGTTAGGTATAACTTATTACCAAGAACTAGGAATCAAAATCCTAGTCACAGAGCTGTGGGTAATTTACCAACAATAAATGACCTAATACACTACCCTCAATATCTTGAGGTTATGGAAAAATATTATAAATATACAGCAACAACCAATGAATCTGGTGATTATATGATATTTGGTGTACCAGTTGGTTCACATAACATTATGATGGATTTCGATCTATTTGATACTAAAAGTTTTGAAATATCGGCTAATGATTTAGTTGAAACGACAACAGAATTTAAGACAATTAATGACGTTGCCACAGCTGTTGGCTTAACTGATGATAATAACCCTAATAAGGTACCAAATTACATATATGATGGGTTTGGTAATTTTAATGTCGAAGTTAAAACCAATATTAATGAAATGCCTAATATATTTAATGAGGTTAAACAAGTTAACGTTGCTTCTTTTTGGGGTGACGAAGAAGAAGGTGATATCGGCATAACTAGATGTGATTTTAAAATTAATTACAAATACCAACCCACAGCAATATTTTTTGGTTGGGCGTCAAACACAAGCGGTAGCTTTTACGCAAAAACAGATGGTTCTATTTCAGAAACACAGAACCCAATAGAGATATTTGGTGAAGACACCACATTAGGTAGAATAACCAACGATATTTGGCCAGCAGATGATTTAATGGTTGTTGTTTATCGTTTAGATGATAAATTAACACCAGGTAGCCGCCTTAGAGTTGGCGCTTTTAAAGCCGAAAAAGGTACTGGTGTCTTTAGAATCGCATTACCCATGTACATGGATTATTTTAAAATAAACCAATTTGGTGACATGGTACCGACTGACGACACGGAAAATAGTATACCGACCAAAGGTTATTACGCCTTTGAGATTTATGACATTAACGAAAGTTACCAAACAAGAATACCATGGGGTGGTTACTGGTTACCTCTCACGCCTGGCGTTAGGGTACCAGCATCACCAAAAGGTGAAACACTAACTGGTGGTTGGGAGGGTACAACATCTGGTTTATTTGAATACGATTTAGTTAACAGAAATAGAAAGTTCTACACAATCAAAACTAAATATAACAAACATAGAGAGGATAATGCTGGTATTGGCGGTAATGACATATTCTACATACCAAGATTAAACCCGAATAAAGACGTCCCATGGACATTTCCAATCAATAGAGACGATTTACCTGAGATTAATGACGTGGAGGTCATTGGGTCCATTATTATGCCTAGATATGAGTTTAAAATACAAAACACAAACACCGAAGACCCAACAGCTTACTATTACAACAGAATTTTAAATATAATTAATATACCACAAACAGTTTCTTATAACGAGAAAGTTAGGGCTTATGAATATCATGTTGGTATTGGGGCTGGTTTAAATGGTAAAAATAGTGGTAATGTGTTTACCGATATTTTTTCTGGTGATGACTTTATTAGTGAGGATGGTAACAATTTTTATGGTGATAGATCAACATTTAATTATGGTGATAACGCTGACGGACCCTTAAATTTGAGTTTATTCGCAATTGAATTAGCTAAAAATGAAGAGGCGACACCAAATGATGCTGGTGTACACAGAAGATTTACACAAGCATATAGTAAAAATTACACACACGGAGTTTTTATTTCTTCAACAGACAAAGAAAATAAATTCCCAGTCCTGGAAACTTCAATATATGACATAACTGATGAGCTGCAAGATCTAATTGATAATAAAGTATATACCTCTTACGGGTTTTATACTGGGAATGTGGAACCAACAGGGTTTAATGCCGAAATATCAAACAGATATAAAGGTAATTTCTATTACTTCGGTTACTGGGACCAAGCCAATGTATTAAAAACTATAGAAAAAAATTATTTTACACAGAATGAGTAATATCGTAGAAATATTAGGTTCAAAAAAGTTTAGTGGATCAACTAACCAAACACTAAAAACTCGAATAATACTTGAGCAACCCGCTACGCTTAGAAATGAGTATAACTTATTTACTAATGTATCACAGGATGAGCAATTTTTAAAAGAAAAAAATGAAAATAACGTATATAAAGTTTACGGAACAATATCTCCGATAATAAGTAGAAATTTTCATTTTAGGGGTAAAAAATTAAATGTTGATGAGAAGGCAATAAACTTTAACCCTGATAACTGGAGTACTGTTTTATGTAAACCAGTCCCTTTTATGGGTTCAAAAGGTAAGAAGAAGTATAGTATACCATACAAAGATTCAAAAGGGGTTAACACAACATATAAATTAGATTTAACATATGGCTTACCAGCTACATTAGTATACCCATCACCAATTAATATTAAGAATGATGGTGAATACTTTGCAACTTTTTTAATGAATTATGGACACAATTTAAATATCGGTGACCAAGTCTACATTAGCTCATATGATTCAAAAATATCCGCTGGTTTATATTTTGTAACAGGCGTAAATAAAAATAAGATAACAATAGATTTAAAGATTTCACCAAAAAATCTTTTTTATGTTAAAGAGGCCAAAGAAGCGTCATTTAATTTAGTGACAAAAGCAGATGGTTTATTACAATCTCAACCAGACACGAAAAAAAACGAATTTACTGGTGTCATGAAAAACACACAGGTTAAGAATGACCAAGATTTACTCATCTCAGCTTTAAAAGCAGATAGACCGCCAGCTTATGATTTATTTGAATCTAAATTCAGTATATCGAAGGTTATCGATAACGAAGTTATGGAATATTACGTTAAACAAGCTGTTGTTGTTGACGTATCTAAGGGTTTTGATGCTTGCGGATTTTCAACAAATTTGTTTAACCAAAAACTATATAATTTCTTTTTTGATAAAAACCTAGATTTAGGTACCCAGTTGGATAATAAAAACGAGCCAATTACTGAGTTATATGTTGGTTTAATTAAAAATGGTGGTACTTTAAGTAAAAAAATTAGCACTGTTGAATCTAATTTTTCACCTTTAATTGGTTACACAAATCCTGGCGAAGGTATAATGAGAATATCTGAAACATCTAATACGGAAATATCGGACAAACCAGATATAGGTACCGTATATGACATTGGTATATTTGAGTATTCAGCTGAAAATTTAACTGAGACACAAATATCAGGAATTCATCATAATTTCATACTAGACTTTGTTATGTTTAATTACGAACCATTTCATGAGATCAAGATAAAAGCTAAGTCCTCTTATATTGAAGATTCCGTATCAAATCAGTACATACCAAAATACGCTGTTTACAGTAGAAAATCTGATAAATATATATGGAGAGATGTACTTGATCTTGGTATTTCTGATGATGATGGTAATGTTTTAGACTTCCCGTTTTTAAATGGGTCTAGGTATGTATATACAAGATTAGTTTTCCCAGTACTAGCTGAAAAAGGTAAAACTAAAAAATATACTTTTGGTGTTAACGACATAACCAATATTGATTCATTAAATAACGTTGATAATTATACTAGAGATATCATTACCGACTTATTTGGTGATGAAAATGATGTAATAGAAAATAAAGAACCGTTTAAAAAATATACTGACGATAAATGTTAAAAACGCCATTTAAAAAAGATGTTACGATAAGGAAAAATATATTCCTTAGCTCCGAAGATGGTTCTTCAGATAGAGATTTTGTTTTCTCTAAAATGATAAATGTTGAATCTTTAGCAAACATAAACAGTATTATTGATTTTGAGAACGTAGAATACAAACCAACATCAAGTAATATTGAGCTGGACTTATTTTTTTTGAGATATATTAAAAATAACGAGTTACCACAAATAAAAAATTACATAGAAGAATCTTTTTCTGACTATAATTCTAGAATTGTAAAAGCTTTAAAAATTAGTAAGAGTTCAGAAATGTTTCAAACCAAAGATTCGGACGGTAATCCATTACCTAAATATGATTTTGAAAAATCACAGTCACCAGAACAAATCACGGCAAATAAACCGTATGTTGTTATAGACCCTTTAGTTGAGAATAGAAAAAAATACCCTAAAAAAGAGGGTTACCCACATTTTTATAACACATTTACGTTCCCATTTTGGGAAAATTCCGATGCTTGGGTTAACCTCAAATACGGCTTTAATAATAAAGCTTATACATATAATTCTTTTATAATTATAGAGTTATATGACGATTTTAATACAGATGGTCAAAATAGGGTAATGACAATACCAGTATACGTCTCAGACAGGTATATGTTTAGAGAAAAAACAACTGGTGATCTTGAAAACGGTAGCGTTGAACAAAAAAGGCCTGTTTTTAATCTATTTGAAGGGGTTGATGGTTATTCCTTATTTTTCCTAAAGAACTACATAAAATCTGATTTTTATGCTAAGTTTTACTTTTGGGATGCGTTAAATGGTACAAAAATTCAGTTCATACCATCCGCTAAAAATAATTTAAGGAAAAAGTGGTTACAGGATGTTGAAACATTTAATCAAAAAAACTTATATCTTAAATATGAATTAAATTATGAAGATAGAAGTTATGAGATTTTTGATTATAACGAGTCAGCTGATAGCTTTGACATATTATGCGATACACATATTGATCTATACGAATTTGCTTACGATGATTACTGGTCTGAGTTTTTTGTTTTAAATGACCAACCAACGGACATAAAAATACCAACAAACCCAAGACAATACGGTGATCTATTTTTGGATAGAACAAGTATCACTAAAAATTTAATTTACGATACAACCCACGCATTAGTTAGTGAGGCAATAAAAGATTTACCAGATTACGAGGAAGTCTCTGTAAAATACTCATATGGACCAACTTACGTTTGTTATGAATATGACGATTATGCTGGTTGTCTAGATGGTAAATTTGTATCATTTTATGATATAGCTGGATCATTAACTGGATATCTACCATATATTAGTAATGATTTAAACATAAAAAATTTATCATTAATGACCAAAACAAGTAATCTTATTATCGATTCGTTAGTGTCATCGCAAAAAAGAAACATTGGTGGTGTTATCATTGAAAATAAAAACACTTTAATCCCATATAATGTAAAGGATATTAGTTTTGAAAATATTAAATTGGGAACGGAAGCTAATAAGGTAATAATCGATTCCTACGGCTCACTAGATCATAAAATTTATAATCAAGAATCTAAGTCAACAGAAGTGTATACTGAGTTAGCTTTCATACCAACAAAAATCGGTGAGTCTGGTAGCGATTTTGATTTCACTAAAACGGTTTTTGAGTCACATTATGAGGATTTCAAAGAAAGAAACAAACAAAACCCATTACCGAACTCAACCCCAGATCCTGACCAACAATCGGAAGATTTTGTGAATAATATTGATAACCAATTATTATTTGCGAGCGGCCTATTAAATGGTGGGCAAATACAAACAAGTAATTTGAGTAAAAAATATACTAGCGAAGAAATTGTTAATAAATTAAAACTCGATAAAAAATCTAAAACCGATATGTTCATTTTAACGGCAGGCGTTTTGGATAGTCTGGTTAAGCCAGGTGAGCAAGTTATAACACAAATAAATTTTTACATCGGTGCTAATTTAGCTAAAACCTTCTACCAAATAAAAACTTTGGCTTTTACAGGTAATTTAAAAATCACATTTGAGTCGGCTAATGATGGTAAAGAGGAAATAATAAACATACCAATAAACTTTAGTTTAAAATAATGGATCAGGAAATAAAAATTAATGATGGGTTTGACGGGTATGCTTTAAACATATTTCTAGAAGGTTTAATAGACCCAAAAGGTTCTTTAATAACACCATATTATAACGACCCCAAAGTTTTACAAATTGAGGAGTCTTTAAATAATATGGAAAACTACCTTGATATAACAAAGCCAGCAATAAAATATGAAACAAACACTAAATTAATAGCATCATTAGATGACGTTAATGATCATTTTAAAGAAAAAGAAACAAAATATTTTGTTAAGGGTAAAACAGATAGTAAGTTTTCACTATTAGATCTGAGTTTTACAAAAGACCAGGCTCTATTATTTTTCGAAAAAGATAACAAAATAAAATATAAAGAATTAATTGAAAGGGAATACCCTAAACCAGAAAACATTAGGGTTGGTAAAAGGATAACAATAAGTGGTACTGACATAGTTGGTATGATTATTCTTGAAAGCGAAACTAGGAAGGAATACGTGTTGTATTTAGATACACCCAATCCTATATTTTATGTTGATAATTTTGACGGAACTACTATATTTAAGTTCATGAGAAATAATATAGATGATAAGATAACGCCAACGTTAAATTATTATTCTGATATTATTGACGAACCAAAAATTTTGTCGGAAGTATTTATTGATAGAGGTGTTACAAACGCCTTTGAACCAATGAGAAAATTAAAAAATGTTAATAACCTTAATGAGTTAACAAAAACTGGTTTCGGTTATTATAAAATAAACACAAGAGGATACAATTTTAAAGATCAATAATATGGCTATAGGTGTATATGGCGTTAAAAGACCAGCGGATGTCGACCCATCAGAAATAGAAGTAATTGTTTTATATGCTAAAACAAGAAATTCTGTCGATACTCAAACAGTTACAAAATTAAACGGTGTCGATGTAATGGCACCAGTGTATGACCCAGTTAATCAAACTGAGGTTATGGGTGGTATGTACAACCTACAACTACCGAAAAGTGTGTTTAATGCCAAAGGGTATTATACGGTCTACATTAGACCAGCACAAATTAGAATACCAATCGAAGATTGTTCGGAGTTAGCTAGTTTCCCAGACATTAAAGGTTTAGTTTTTAATCTTGATAACGCACCAGCCCAGTTCAGATCTAAATTTACAAACAACGGTTTGGATGGTTTTAGGGTTGAATATTTAAATGAAAACGGTAGTAAGGTGCAAAATTTATATAGAATTGTGACATCATCTTTTATTGTTGAACCAGTACAGGTTGACACAGCTAATAGTTCAGTTAAAACGATAAAATATACGTACAATAATGTCGGTACTCTATTGTTTTGTACGGTGACACCTAACGCAGCACCTAGTTTTAAACCAACAGCAACACCATTTATTGGTTATAAGGGTCAAAATATAATATTGACTAGCACTAATTTCACGCCACAAGTTTTTGAGGTTGAATTAGTTAACTACGATGCTGAAAGCCTTGCAATCGCATTGTATTCCGATCAAACCAAATCAATGGAAGATGGAATATATACGCTATATGATTTTGATGGTAATATATACCAGCAGTATGATCTATATGAAATCAAAGATGCAACTGATAAAAAATTATATGAGGTTAGAACAAGAAGAAATAATATTGACACAACAAAGGCATTAAATAACATTATAGGAAATGGCTAATCTTAGTTACACAAATACACCATTAATAGCGGATTTATATGATACACCTGAAGCTGCATTAGATGCTGCATCTAGTTTGGGTTGTAATGGTTATAGAACATACAATATAAATGGCGAAACAAAATATGTTCCATGTTCTAGTTTTTTGACCTATGAACAATCCTTAAGATTTAAAAAATCACAAGGGGTGAGCAACGCTATATCTGGTTTTGGTAATATTGCTGATAAAGCGGTTGGTTTACAATTTGCAAATGCTAATAGTGAGGTAAACGGTGACCCATTTTTTACTTTAGGTAATTTCTCAATATCAACTGCACAAACACAAACAACATCTAATGGTAAAAATACTATTATTTCTGGTGGTAAAGAATATACAGCCGAAAAAATAAATCAGAAAAATCCGTTTAAAAGTAGTGCTGTATCAGCAATTGAACAGGTTAGTCAGAAAATAGAAAATAATTTAACAGTTACAGTTTTATTTGATAAAGATAAACTAAAAAACTATGTTCTATTCTCGCCTTTTAAGGAAACGGTTAAAAATAGTATAATTGATGTAACAAACCAATTCCCAGCAGGGCTTAAAATGAATGTAATTGGTTTAACAACACCAACCATAACTGAATATAATTACACACCATCAACGGATACAGCTGAATTTAAAATCAATTTGAGGAACATAAGCAATCCATACCAAATTGAGTATACAACATCTGGATCAACTAAAAACGATGACGTAAATTTAAGTCCACTTAGAAATTTTTCAAAAACTTACACTAGTTACGTATTATATTACAATGGTGTTGAATATAGGATAATAAATGCAACTTTACCAGCATCATACGAGGACTTTTCAACTGGTTTGTATTTAACGGTTGAAGGAGATCCATTTGTAAACGATGTAAACTTAGATTTGACCGTAAATAGAAACTTTTGGGTTAAACCGAAAAAAGAGAAATACGATGAGTTTTACAATAAATTACCCGATATGGGTAAATTTTTGTTGAATTATAACTACGATGAAAAGAAATACGTTAGTAATATAAAATATACAAAAACAACAGATAACGGTGTTGATATTAACACCAACGAAAGACTAGTATTCCCCCAATTTGATGAGGTTAACATAGATTTATTTAGTACGGATTTCGATCAGTACTTAACTAAATTAAATGATGTTGCTGACTCTTTCGATGCGACAAAATCAAATTTAATTTCTAGATTTTTAACAACAGATTCTTTAAGAGAATTCGATACTGATGATAGAAAAGTTAACTTAATGTTTAATATTGTTGGTAGGAATTTCGATAATATTAGAAAATATGTGGATGGTATAACCTTCATGACAAATTTAAGTTATGATAAGGTTGAAAATATACCAGACCTACTGATTAAAAATTTCGGTAATATGCTTGGATTCCAAACATATAATATCGAAGATGAGAACACCTTGGTTGAATCTTTATTCAATATAAAAGATTTAAACATCGAACCTGGTCTAACACCAACAGAAGTTGATATCGAGTTATGGAGAAGGGTTTTCATTAACGCACACTATCTATGGAAATCAAAAGGAACCAGAAAATCAATTGAATTTATTTTAAATTTAGTTGGTTTACCAGACTCTATATTTGAGGTAAATGAGTACATATACCAAGCAAGACAAAAGGTTAATTATGATGAAAAGGTTACTGAAACATATGGTTTCCTTTATAACGATGCGCAATTAACGGGTTTATTACCGTTTGACAAAGATGGATACCCAACCACACCCCCAGGTATTAGATACCAAGAAGCTGGTTTTAACTCATCAAATGATAACAAAAATTTTGGTCCATATGATTTTGGTCGATCATATATTGATGGTTATAGAAAACAAGTCAATGTCAATATTTTTGATTTAGATAGAGTTGTTGACAATGTTAAATCTTGGGCTTATAGTGAAGAAGAGGTACTTAGGTTATCTGAAACGACTGTTGGTTACACGGAATATTATGAAAAGGACTCTAGATTAATAGTTAACACTAAAGAACTAGAAGTTTACATATCAAGCGATAAAATATTTGACATTACATTATATAGATTTTTAAATAGAAATGAAATTGAAGTAAATTCAGACCTAACCATTGATAACGTAACAAATATTAATGCGGGTACATTATCATTCAACCAATTTATGAGGGAATCTTTAGATAACTACATAAAAGTTGGTAACAGAAAAACAATTAAAACCTACCCAACGCTATCAAAAATTTATTTTGATTATTTAAAGTTAACCGATAATCCAGTAACACAAACAAAAAGTTTAGAATTCCTAAACATGTTTGATAGTTCTTGGGTTAAATTGGTGCAACAGTTCACACCAGCGACAACAATATTGAATGCGGGTAAAAAGATACAAAATAGTAAATTTTTAGATAATAAATTTATTTATAAACACGGACTTAATCAGTCTGTTTCATGGGTTGGTACAGATGGATCAGAATTCCAGAATAAAGCTAATTTACCAGTAAATGTGGGTAACACAAACCCATTTGATGTTTCTGGGTTTAAAAAAGACGCTGTAACTGGCGAGTCCTCAACATTCACATTGGTGGGTCAAAGAGGTAAAAACTATGTTGGAACCGATCCAACAATAAATGAATATTTCGGTAACTATTTTGGTATTGAATATGCCTGTGAAGGTGTCGATATATATAAGTGGGATCCAGAGAAAAACTATGGCGATGACTTAGAGTTTAACGGGAACGTAAACACAGGAACTGGACCTAGATACGGTGTTTTTGTTATATACGAAAACAATCTTTATAGATTAAACACAAATAGGATGTTTACTGGTTTAGACACAATAAACACCTCTATGTATGAAGCAAATTCAGACATATTATTAGGTTCGGTCGATGATTTTGAGACCATAACATTACCAGCTGGACCAGGTGAGTACGAAATTTCGTTTACGATTAGTAGTAATGACGATTTGGTTATTTATGATGGTGGTATGATCGGAGGGGTTGAGGTTTCATCCTTAGGTAGGAGCGGTAAGATAACCACTTTTAATGAGACCATAACATTCACCACATCGACAGTGACTTTTTGGAATATGAACAATTGGCCAAATGATATGATCATGTCCAATTTAATTATTAAACAAAAGCACGAACCAAATAGATACAAAATTGGTGGTGAAAACGTTTATGAGTTAATACCTTTAGGCGTTGACGCATCAACAATAGAATTTAAAGACTCTCCATGGGCCCTTATTAGTGAAATAGAGAGAAAATATTACATTGAGGCTGTTGGTATTGGTCATGCTTATATGACTGCTAATGATGACTACATATGCCCAGTACCTAAACCACATACTTGTTATTATGATTATAGTGGTTTAACAATTAATATGGCTACACCAGGTATAACATCCTACTATGATGAGACTGGGACATTATTAACAATCGAACAACCAAAATATTATGGGTACTCGAAAAACACATCAACGACTGAAAAACCAGAAGATGCTGTGTACGGTAGTTCTGGTAATTGGGCTGTACCGTATAGAAGACCAAACACCTGGACAAATGGTGTTGTTTACTATTCTGGTGATGTTGTAACTAAATCATCGGTTAATTATCTAGTGACAGGATCAACTGTAACTGGCTATACTGTCAGTGGGGTACCGAGTGGGACAACATTAACAACGATAGTTCCAGGATTATATCAAAATTATGACTTAAGAACTAAGACGGACCCATATATGCATATAGATTCCGCATATATTAAGAGATTAAGGTTAAACCCGTTAAATGATAGGATTTCAATAAATTTATCTAAAAACTTATACCTTTTCCAGGTATATAAGGGGGCAACGCAATACGACACATACAAGGTTACTGATAACATATTAAATGACGAATTGTACCTATCTGACTCAACAACAATAACTTTTGACGGTTTATATTCTTTAGACGAAACCAAGATAGGCCCTTTCTATACCGCTAACACTGACGAGGTCATAACAAGTACATTAATAGACACCATACTACTTGTTGCCGATAAAGATAATTATGTTGACATACAGTCACTAAATACCAATTTTGATGTATTAAACAATAACATAGGTGTTGGCGCTGGTTATTATTTGGTTAAAAATAATGCTTTCCTAAAAATGGAATTCGATTTATATTTTGAATCAGAGTATAATTTACAACAAGATGTTGATATTAAAATATTGAATCAATTAGGTGAGGCCCTATATACACAAACATTCACCTTCTCAGGTAATGATATGGCACAAGATAGAATCGCTTCAGTTGATTACGAAGATGTGTTTGAGGTTGATAGTAAAATATATTTGGTAATACAACCTAAAGTATATGAGTGTACATTATCTAGGTACGAAAAAATAGAAATTGATTATACGGAACCGACTACCTATTCAGACGAAAACGACCCAAGATTTAGGGTGTTATTTAATGGGGGTAGATCATTAATAGATGGTAGATATACGGATGATGTTATATCAATAGAACCAATAGTAACAAACCTTAATGATTTTAACATCGATTATTTTCTATATAAAACAGATAATATATTAGATACATATAAATTTAGAACTAGACCAAACATATCAATATCATATGATGAAAGTAGTTATTTTGGTTTATTATATGGTAATTATTATGAAAAGTACAAACCAGCCAGTGTTGTTGGTGACGTAAGTGTTTATGAAAAACTATTTAATAACGATAAAATTGATTTTAATTTAGTTGTAAGGTCAAAAGAACCACAATCTATCTTAAATCAGGACCAATCTCAAGAAGGGTTTTATCGTGAATACACAATATCCTCTTCAGATAATTATTTAGGTAATACACCGCAAGAAATTGAGAATACTAGTTTAACTAAATCAATAATAATTGGTAAAAATCCAAAACCTAGAACGAAAAAATTAAATAAAAAAGATTTCACGTTTTTAAGGTCATATAAAAATAATAACATATTAAACGCATCTGCGTCTACAATTGATTTTATTAGTTATGATGAAGGTTTCACTGATTACGATTTAATAGATTTTAACAGTAACATTGAAGATTCTTTCCTTGAAAAAAGAAGATATATAACCGCAACGGGTTATTATGAGAGAGAAAAATCGGTATACGGTACACAATTATATAAAGATATTTTGGCCGTGGTACCATATTTTGACCAAACTGTAAATAACTATAAAGTTAATGATATCGTTAAAGTTAAATTAACCAATTATAATGCGGTTGTTGAAACAGAAACTGGTACAACAATCGAGGTTAAGTCCGTTGACCGATTATATGTTTGTGTTGAAGATATCACCACAAACCACTTAAGAAAGAAAACTGGCGTTTCTTATTTAATGAACATACACCCAGTGTATCAACCAAATGGTGCTAGAGCATCATTTATTCCTATTGAGGAATACGATGTGAGATCTTTTACACCAATTGGGTATGATAAGTATCAGAAATTTAATTCGGTTAAAGCTAATCAGTTCCCATATAAGTATGAAACGGTTAAACAATTTGCTGGACAACCAACTTCACTATTTGATATTGGTGACATAATTAAAGTAGCTGGAACAGGCTCAACTTATACGCTTTATGAGTATGTTTACAATAAAGCAATACCATTTGACACAACAAACGTTTACCCCGTTGGTTCATTCGTATACACTAGTGGCTCAACGTATAATGTTGATGGCAGATATAGTTTTTGGATGAAAAAAACAGCCACTGGTACAACAATACCTGTTGCTGGAACTAATTGGCAAGAATTTAGATACGATGCAACATCAATAACGGGTACACCGTTCTATACTTTTGTTGATCCATCTATAAACCCAGATCACCCTAATCTAGCTTTATCACCGTCTGCATATAGGCTTAAAAATTTAATTCCAACAATGGAAGACGGCACTGGTAATAGAATATACATACAATATACTGGTGTCACAAATATGGTTTTCGCTGACATAGTACCATCTTATTTACCGATGGAAAAAACTAATAACCAGTATGACGGTGTTGATGTTATTGACTATTTGATCATGACAGGTACCACTGGTAACATACAATATAGTGGTACAACTGGTACGATATATACTGGTTATACGTTAGATACGAACTTAATACAAAACAACTATACGGCACTTAATGCGAATACTTTACCATCGTTAAGGTACGCTGGGTTAAACCAAGAAAGAAATGTAACCCCACTTTTCCATAGATTGTGTACTAACTTGGATGATGATAGTATATATGACTGGTCATCAACTAAAACATACGCACAAACAACTACAAGTATGAGTGGTAGATATGCTTTGAATAGAAACGTACTCTATAGATCGGTATCCACAACATCGGTATCAGGTACAACTGAACCTTACGCTGATGCGACTAAATGGGTTGAGAATGACTTCATGTTAGTTAAGGCGTTTACATTCTATAAAGATAGAACCAGAGTTAAAGTTTATGAAGGTAAAATAGAATCTTTGGATAGTGCAACTAAAAATAGTTTATATTTCTTTAAAAACGATTTAACATTAAAGAACGGTTTTACCGAGAACTCATTTAGCGGGACGACAAAAAATAATAAATTATTAAATGGTCTTAACAAATTAGCTGACGCTAAAAATGAAAATGTTAGGGACGTCAACCAATATGGTTTATTTGGCTTTAGAAAATTTGGTAGTGACATAATAATGGATTATTACTATGCGAGGGATAATAATAATTTACCATTAACTGGTGAATTTATTGGTGGATTAACTTTAAATAATCCGTGCGGTCATCACGCTAAAGTAATATTTGGTCTATTATTAGATGCTGACTTTAGTGATATAACGGAATTGTCACCTAGACAACAAACACAACCAGCCTTACCAATAATAAGTGCCTTAGATTTTAACCCTAATGTTAGGTTGATTATTAATCAAAATGGTGCTTCTGATGTCACAGTAACAGTTACTTCTGTTAATGGCGGAGTATCAAATGGTTTGGTTAATTATAAAAAATCGCTTAAAAAGTACGAAGCTTTAGATAAATCATTTACAATAAACGAAGCAGATTCTATTATTGTTAAAGTAACATACGATACTAATTTAAATAAAACAAAATACGCTAATGGTATTATTGATGGTTTTAAATTATTTGAAACAAACGATGTTGGTATAAACAATGAGTATGTTGTGGCAACTAAATCTAATGTTGGTAAAGTTGTAACTAGAACAATAACGCTTAAAAATGTTTATGAAGACAGGGTTATTAAATTAGATTTTAATGGGGCTAACTACACTGAAATTAACACAGTTGACCCAAAAGATTTTATAAAATTTTAAAATAATAGTATTTATATAAAAGAATAAAATGAGTTATATAATCAAAAAAAACGATCCTTTGGTTAACATAAAATTAACCGATGAGGGTAGGAAAAATCTAGCGGAAGGGGCTTTAAATTTTACATACTTTTCTTTAAGTGATAGTGAAATGGATTATTCTAGTGATAATCCCTCATCAGTTAATATATTAAGACCAGCGGATAATAGGGTTGGGATCGCCTCAACAGTACCACCGTTTGACGAAGAACCCTATGAACTAATTTCAACAATAAACGCAGTACCTAATGAGGTATACACTTCCGCAAAGGAAAGAGGTTTTTTTGATTACACTGGTACAACAATACAACCAAGTACTGGACTAGCTAGTGTGTTTAATATAACTGGCCAAACAACAGGCGACACAACAACAATTGATTTTGTTTTTAACGCAAACAGTATAAAAAACAATGATTTTATCGATTTAAAACCAGGTGATTATGTTTTTGTTAAATATGAATCTGAAAACTATATAACTGCTAGTGGTACTGGTTATACGCAATCTTTTGATGTAAAGGACGCCACCCAGTATTTTTGGTATATTATTGAGTCAATAATTACAGCCGATAATGGTGATAACCAATCGATAACTGGTATTACCAACACATCAACGATAACTTTGATTTTAGATAGAAAATTACCTATTGGTAATGCTAATTTGACTGCGGTTATCTATCCTGGTAAGTACACAATAAAAGATTATTATGATAAACCAAACCCAATAGCTTATTGGCAGGGTGGGTTATTGGATTTTTCTAATAACAACACACAATCTGAATTAGATATTCCAGTTTGGAATATGAATATAATAAATATTGAGGATATCGTTGGTTTAAATTCTGTGACGGATAAAGGTAAATTCGACACCGAAGGTAAGCCATATCTAGGTACGGCAATCACAATAAATCAATACGATAATTTGTCCAGAATAGGTGTAATACATTACACAAATAATACCGTATCTAATTTTTACGGTGAAGGTTTTTATGGTACATCTTTTAAATTAAAGATACCATATTTAATGTGGCATAAACAACAATCCACATCTGGAAACCCAACAACTCTTGGTTATACCTTTGTTTCTGGTACGGAATTAAAAACAACCTCAGCGCTAAATATTTTAAATACCCTTCAGTCCTACAGATATTATGATTTAGTTGACCAAGAAGCGGATAGAAATATCGTTGGTAAGATATTAATTGACGAAAAAATAGTGGTTATTGAAGATCAGGAATTACTCTCTGCTTTATCATATAAAGCAAATAGAAACTGGACATTACCTAACCCACTTTTAACGTTAACAGAACCTGGTATTTGTGGTAATACGAGTACAGTTGGTACACTACAATCTGGGGAATATTTTTATGCGACCTATTTATTTGTGGATACCAATGGTGTTACTGGGTTACATTGTGAAAATTTTGCGACAATCACAAATAACACTGACAGCCCAAAAGATATTCTTTTTGAGTTTAATAAAAAACAATCTGACCCTAATTATAGCGAATTTAATTTCTTAAAAGATTATTCTGATGTATCTGGAATTGGTTTTAAAACAAACCAGATTCTGTTACTTTGGCAGAAATCTAGTTCCCCAATAAAACCAGATCCAACAAACTGGTCTTACGTTGATGTTTCACAATATTTGGGTACTAACGGTTGTGTTACTGGTGTTATGAATATAACTGGAACTGAGTTTGAGTTACACGCTGACATTTATGATTACGCAACAGAGTTGTTAACAACCCACACAGTGATAAACACAACAACATACGATGTTTTTGAATTGGGGGCTGAGCCTGTTGGGGAGATAATAGTAATATTCAACGGAACCATTCAAACTGAAGCGTCTGACGACACACTTTCCGATGGTACATACTACCGATACCCTAAAACATATGCGACTGGGCCCAATAACAGGGAGGTAATTGTTTTCGGCCAGGGTTATGGTGTTAACCCAGATTTATTACAAATTTACTACTTGATTGGTAAAAGTCTTACAGCTAAAACAATTAAACAAGTTATAGATGTACCTTCTTTAGCGACAATAAATGCAAACACTAACGCAGACCCAATATATGTCTCAACAATAGCACCTAATAGGATATCACTTAAATTAGACAAACAACCGAATAACTCAACAGTATGGTTGTTCTATAAAGGTATGTTATTAAATTCAACGACCTATGGTGTTTATGTTACTAATGAAACTATAGAAAATAGACGTGTTGAACTTAATTTTACACCAACACCAGGTTCACAAATAACTATGTTTTATTTAGATAACTCTGGTTTAGGTCAAACTGTTACAGGTGATGTTTTAACTAAAGAAACAATAGCGGCTCTTAGAGTTAATATTGATAAATTTGTTATTGATAGTAGCGAAAATGATCTTTATGAGTTATCAGACTATTTTACGATACCTTCCGTAACAGAAACGGATAAGTTCACGTTTGGTGATGAGGTGATTTTTTACGGTAACATCGAAACTGATATTAAAGCGACAATATACAAATCCCAGATAACATGTAACGTGTTACCAAATAGATTTATATCAACAACAAACCCCACATTTAATGAGGATCAAGATAAGGTGGCATTTACTGAGATAGGTTTACACGACCAAAACGGTATTTTAGTGGGTATTGGTAAATTTTCAGAACCAATAACTAGGAAATATAATTCTGATATGTTAGTGATACAAGTAACAATCGATTTCTAATGGGATTCTTTAAAAGAAATAAATACACAATGGAGGTTTACCTAACTGATATCGGTAGGGAAACCTTCGTTAGGAATGGTTTTAAAAACGCCATAACACATTTTTCATTAGTTGATAATGGTAATTACGAACAACTAGTGGATTTTAACCCAACAGTTATAACGGGCCAGACAATACCAACAATATCATATTATGATACAGTTGAAGTTAACGGGGTTTCTGATATTTACACGCAAAATTCAGAAAGAGGTTCAGTTGATTCCGATATAACATTTAAAAATGGGTTCCTAGGTGTGAATCAAACAGCGCAGAAAAATTATATTATCTATGAACCAGATTTATCACCAGAAACGCTAAAAATAACAACATATAAAGATTAACATGGCCAGACAATTTAACTTAAACGGTATTAACGGTTTACACTTAAAATCACCATATGATTATACATCATATGATGCTAATGGTTTGGCAGCCCTCGTAGAGAATTTTGATTTCTATCCGCTTAAAAAAACCGATCTAAACTTTTTTAGATTTATAAACTCATCAAATATAATTGCCGAAAAAGACTCTATTTTTCATGGGAAGATAATGGGGGATGCTTTTATTGGTAGCAATTTATATGCTGATAGAACACATGATTTTACGTTTTCACAAATTGAAAAAGTTTCTGAACTTGTTAAGGGCGAGATCTATAAATCTAAATTTAATTTTTATTTTAATTTTGATGGGGATGTTTATGGTTATGATTTAGGTGACACTGGTTACACCATAAATGTTTCACTATATATGGTTTTGGGTACGAATAAAAGAAAACTAAAACTATCAAACCTACAGGTATATCAATATAAAGGGGCAAGCTATAGTGGGACAACGTCAAACCCAGTCGATGCTGGTTATATCGATATAGAAGATTTACCCTCTGTTTTGGAAACACCGTCTGGTTATTTCCCATACGAAAACTATGTAAATATAAATAATGACAACATCAACGTATCCTTTGTTCCAGAACCTAGAGTTTACGATATAATTAATAACACAAACAATACTATTTTTTACACATACACGGAAGCCGACCCATCCTCGACAAATTATGGTTTTTCGATTAGCCCATCATTAACAGCTTTATCTGCAATTAGAAGAACTTCATTTAGTGAACCAACGACTAATGCCACTGGTGTATCTATTGTTGGAAATAAATTAGAGACACAAGATAGTCCGTTTAACGCAATGTCGGGTGGACCATTATTTAGGGTTACAGTTGAAACTGACGAATCAACACAACAAGAGTTTGAAAACAACATCTGTAGGGGTAATAAGGATATTAAAATAATCGTTGATTATAACGGTAAACTGGCTAAAAAAACAGTGGAGTTTATATTGGAGGAAATCGCTGTGTCGATTAATGATAACTACGATGTTTTTTAAAACTAAATAAATATGAAAGTTGAAAAAATGATGCCAACATTCAGTTTTAGGATACCTAAGATTGATTTTTACATTAACACACCTGCGTTAAGCGTTAGTTTAACAACAGATAAATTCCGATCATATGAAAGTGATGGTGTTTTTTATATATTAAACTCTAATACTAAGACAATATATTTTAACGACATTGTGTTTGATAGGGCTAGAGTTAGGGAAGCATCTTCTAGACTGCAATTTGCAAAAATAAAGGTCGAACTCACTAATGAATACGATAATGAATTTAAAAATAAGCATTATCGTGAATATAATGTTTTTGTTAATGGTTATTTAACTGGTTTATTAACAATAATATCTGAAATGGGTGTGTTCGGATCAAACATGGAGTTAACCCCATTAACAAAATTAAAGATATGGGCCAAATACGAGGTTAAAAACCTGGGTGTTTTAAATAAGCATTACTACGGTAAATCAACAAATAATCCAGAAAAAAGGGTTGGTGTTATTGATTTTACTTTTAAAATGAATTGTTTTAGCGATAAAAACTCAAAAAACATGATAAGTGATGACGTTGTTATTTCGACAATTTTAGTAAATACGTAAAAATTACGATAATCAGCATATTTATTAAAAAGAAATAATGTCTTTACTTAAATAATAAAATTAATATTTTTAAATAAAAAAAAACATGGGGTTCGTACCACAAAGCGGAAGCACCGAAGAAATTAAAGTATACTTAACCGAGTTAGGTAGAAGAAGACTTTTAGAGCAAGGATTTGTACCAGCTACATTTTCTATCTCTGATGAAGATGGTAATTATAATACATTGTCAACTGTTGATCAAATTGTTACAGATATTACTGGGGATTATAACGATAATGTCTACGCCATTTCAAAAAACATTACAATAAAAAATCAAATTATAAGAAGTTAATAAAATGAGCGCAATTTTAAAAGTTAGAATACCTTATTACGCTAGAACGATATCAACAGGCACAGATGGTGTGGCCGAATTTTATCTTTTAGAGAAACCAAAATACGTACCAGCATTAAACCAAACAGTGATGATAACACACACTGAGGTTTCGAATAGTACTGGTTTGTACACTAAATTGGATTCTGAAGCAAGTAATGTTTTTTTAGGTAGATTCCAAGCAGCCCCAGATTTAAGTGGAAACCCTGCACAAGTTCAGGCAAATGGTGGATATAGCTATTTGTTTACAGTGGCTTATAATAACGCTGAATTCTCACAACCTCAGTATGGTGGTACGTGCCGTGGTTATATTGAGTTTGACTACAACCCCGCAAATTACAATGTTTTAAAACCAGTTGAAAATGTTGTGGTTGTTAATGAGACAGTCCCATTTGACTTAAACGATGGTTATCAGAGTTTAACAAATACCTTTACAGGTGCTAGTTTAAACACAACGAACGTATTACCAGGTTTCTTTGTTGGTAGACAAGATAATAATACCATCTTTGCTAACCTATTAAAATCTTTAAACTTACCTGTTACTGATGAAGAATATAAAAAATATAGTAGATCGGAATATGGTGTTTTAAGTGTTGCAACTGGTAATGATGTCGTTGCCGTTAGAAAAAACGGTGTTGACTACAAGTGGACTGCAATTGATAACACATATACTGGAACAACAGACGCTTTGTTAGTTCACCCAGTAACTGGTTATACTGGTGAGTACTATGGTACGGTTATGCAAACAATTGGATGTAATGAGTTTGAATTAAATAAACCTTGGAACGTCCCAGTACCAAATGATATGTTCTTAATATTTGAAGTACCTAATAACAAATACGGTGAAATTATTGATGGTAAAACCACCAAATTAACACTACCTTATGTAACGGGTGTTGAATCTGCGAATGTGGATGAAAAGAGATTAGGCGTAATGACTTATCCTGGTACGGTATCAAGTATCGACATATACGGTACTTATAGCGATTCAATGTTGAATAACAATCTAGATAAAAAATTATCTGACCCTAATATCGCATTATCTTCTTTGGGTGTTAGACCTGACCTTAGCTTGGTTGGCGAAACAACTTATGAGAGTAATGTTGCTTTATTATTTTCAGATGCTGTGGCAACACCGTCAGCTAATTTTAACAACTGGGGTGATGGATATACTGAAGTTATAAACGGAACAAAGGTATTTAAATCAGGTGCACAAGAAAAGCCAACATATAACTATAAAAACGACAAGTGTGTTGGTGTTGCTTATTTAGATAAAGGGTTTATCGTTATAACACACCCAATGATTGTTGATTCTTATTTCAAAGCAATCTTTGATGGTGAGATTACAACAGCTGGTTCGGTTAATGTTGTTAAAAATTACGACACCCAAAATGGTAATACGACCGATACTAGAGGTCTAGTTAGAACTACAACAAACACAGATACTGAACAGATTATTTCAACAATAGACTCAGGTTCAGGTGACTATTTGTGGGATAAAACACAATTTATTTACACACAAAATGATGTTGATTCTAAACTAGAATATTTGAGTTATAATACTGAAAAATCTTTAAACGTTGTTTGTTTGGCGTCATCAGACGAGTTTTTTAAATCAACAAACGATACCGCTAAAGATTTGATGGGTATTGAACAAACCCAAGATTTCGCAACATTTAAACCAACAACAGGTGATTTACACCCTGTAATTATAACACAACTAGGGATACATGATGCTGATGGTAATTTATTAGCTATTTGTAAACCAACGCAACCAATTAAAAAATATTGGTACGATGTAATTTCATTTAACATCAAAATAAGACTATAATATAAATTTTATGCAAGAAGAGATACAAGAAGAATACTACTTACTTGGACTAGACGTTTCAACAAAAACAATCGGAGTTTCATTGTTTAATAATAAAGGTGAATTATTGGAATTAACCCACATATCACCCAAAGCAAAACCAGAACCTAAGTCAAAGACTGAAGAGTTGGTTAAAAAAGCTGATTTGTTTTTTAACTTTATTGTTAAATATAAAAAATTAAACATTAAAAATGTTGTTATAGAGGAACCACTTTTGCGTTCAAACAACGTTAACACTGTTGGTACATTATTAAGGTTTAACGGTATGGTGACTAAAATGTGTTATGATGTTCTTGGAGTTGTTCCAGAGTACATATCAACATATGATGCGAGAAAATATGCGTTTCCAGAATTAATGCAACCAAATACAGCGGGAAAACCAGTCCTATTTGGCGGTATGCCTAAGGATGTTGACAAGAAAAAAGTTGTTTGGGATAAAGTTAACGCTAGACAACCTGAAATTAACTGGATCCTAGATAAAAAAGGGCAACTTAAAAAGGAGAACTTTGATATGTCTGATGCTTACACAGTTGCGTTAGCATTCGCACACTTGAATAATATTTTTCAGTAAAGTTTGGTTAATTCATATTAATTCCATATCTTTGTGGAATTATGGGTGATTATAACATACAAAGTGAGGTAAACAAGTTAATATACTTGTTGGAGTCATTCCTTGGTGACCATAAAAAACACAATAAAAGGGGTAAACAAATTAGTTTTGATTGCCCGAGTTGTGCGGCTATAAAGGGTGTTGACCATGACAATAAAGGTAATTTGGAGATATCTTATAAAGATGGTGTCTATAATTGCTGGGCTTGTGGTGAAACACATAATACAAAAGGTCGATTATCTAGCTTAGTTAGAGAATATTCTAACAAGAAAACACTTAGTGAGTACTATAGGTTAAATTTTAAATTCAACAAACAAAAAACTGTTGAGGAAAAAAAAGATGACTTAAAATTACCTGATGAGTATATTAAGATTGAGGGTAAATTGGGGAACCCATTATTTAACCCAGCCTTTGGTTATCTATATGAAAGGGGTTTAAACGATCAGCACATTAAAAAATTCGATGTGGGATTTTGTTTAGACGGTAAATACCAAAATAGGGTCGTCATACCCTCATATGACGTGTCAGGTAAATTAAATTTTTTTGTTACTAGGGCTGTTAGTAATAAAGTAACTAAATTTAAATACCTCAACTCAGCTGTTGAGAAGCAAACGCTTATTTTTAACGAAAGATTTATTGAATGGGAAAAACCCATTTTTTTGGTTGAGGGTGTTTTTGACCACATGGTCGTACCAAACAGCGTACCTCTTCTGGGCAAAAAAATGTCCGATAAATTATTTAACGAATTATATTTTAAATCAAAAAATTATATTATTATTGCACTTGACCCAGATGCTTGGGATGATACGATGAAAATATACCAAAAGTTAGATGCTGGTAGGTTATATAAGAAAATACTTGTATGTAAATTACCAAACGGCATCGACTTATCATTGTACCATGAAAAATATGGTCCAGAAAACCTAAAAAAATTATTATTAAACAGTAAAAGAATTAAAGAATGATAACATTAGATCACGCAACGCACACCTATCATAATAGTGCGAAACCAACAGTTAAATACACTTCAGTTACAACCGTACTTGGACAATATAAAGAAAAGTTTGATGAAGATTTTCACGCAGAAAGAATCGCAAAGAGAAAGGGTGTTGCAAAAGAAGATATTATCGCTGAATGGCGAGAAATAAACAGGATGGCAAATGAATATGGTACGGCTCTCCACGAGATATTAGAAAGATTTCTATTGGCACCCAATAGAATGTACTCACCCAGAGATGAGTTTGAGAAGATTGTTATTGGTGCTTTTAGGGATGTTTGCTACGAAGAGGGTTTAACGTTAATTGACAGCCCTTACTTAAAGCCAGAACACATTATGTCAATTGAGTTTAACGATGAGCAAGGTGTTGCTGGTACATCAGACATTATTGAAGACTTGCCTGATGGTATGTTTTTTAATGTTTGGGACTTTAAAACAAACAAAAGATTTGAATACGAAAACAAATACGGTGAATTTTTACATTTTCCGCTAAACCATTTAGCACATTGTCAGTATAATGACTATACAATTCAATTATCTGTGTACGGTGTGATGTATGAAAGAGAGACAGGTAAAAAGTTCAACAGAGGTGGCTTATTTTATTGGGATAAAAATATCCAAACATTTAAATTAATCCCAATTGGGTATATGAAAAAAGAAGCTGAGATGCTTATTGAACACTATAAAATGAAAAGAATTATACTATGATAACAAAAATAGCACACATTGCGGATATTCATTTTAGAAATATCCAAAGACATTCGGAATTTAGGGCTATCTGTGAAAACTTCGTTGATCAGATGAGAAGAATTAAACCAGAGAGAATAGTAATTGCTGGTGACTTAGTCCACTCCAGAAACCAAATTAGCCCAGAATTGGTTAATGAATTATCTTGGTTTTTATTAGAGTGCTCAAAAGTTACTGGAAAGGTAGTAATCATACCAGGTAATCATGATATTGTCGAACAAAATAAAGAAAGAATGGATGCGATAACGCCAATCCATAATGCATTAGACGTTGACAACATTGTTTACTATAAAAAATCTGGGTTATACCAAGACGAAAATGTGGTTTGGAGTGTATTTAGTATCTTTGATAACCATATGCCGCCAGAAAATTTAGAGATGAGACCTTATGAAGGTACATATGTTGGTCTATACCATGGAACTATTGTTGGTGCGACAAACGAAATGGGTTTTAAATTTACTCACGGTGCTGAATTAACGAAATTTAGTTCGTGTGACGTTGTTCTTTGTGGTGATATCCACAAAAGACAAGTTTTTAGGGTTGGTAAAACACCAGTAATAATGGTTGGATCTTTTATCCAACAAAATTTTGGTGAAACTGTTAGCGAACATGGGTTTAATGTTGTATCTTTGGGGACCGAAATAACATATGAGTTTCACGACATTGAAAACCCAGTTAAATACCTCACATTTAAAATAAGCGATATTTCTGATATCGAAGAACAAAACGAACTTTTGATAAATGCCTAATATTGAAATTAAAAAAGATCTATATAATGATATTGTTGACTTTTGCCAAGTTAACGATATCCAGGACATCAATGATTTTATAAATCAGGTATTAGTTAGTGGCTTTGATATGAAAAAATATGGTGACAGCTTTGCGATGTTCTTTGGTAAATCTGAATCCGATATTGTTCACATTAAACCAGAAGAAGAATCCGTATCTGATGCTAAACCATTAGATGTGGTCGTACCCGAAGAACCTATCGAAACCAAAGAAGTTAAAAAACGTGGTAGGAAGAAAAAAATAGAAGAGACTGTGGTTGTTGATCAAATACAACCAGAGGTTATTGTTGAAACCGAACCATCATATGTAATTAAACAGGAAGAAAAACCTAAAGAAAAAATACAAGTAAGATTAAAAAGACCAGACGATAATTATGGAGTATATGACGAATTCTAAAAAAATAACAACTGCCGAGATATACGACTCTAATAACCATATAAAGGTTATTTGGGAAGATACGTTAGATAATCACACAACGATTAGAGAAAAGCAGATCGAGAAGTATTTTCAAAATAAATACAAGACAACTAAGGTTAAAGTAATTTTTAAACCTATAACAGCAAAAAATACAGACGTTGTTGCTGAAGGAACTGCTGATGCCTCAGAAGTTGTATTAGATGAGAATTACCAAAAACAACTTATTGAGAGTTACTTAAAAAACCAAGACATTGACATACCAATGGATTATCTAATGAGATTAGATAATACGGTTAACGTTGAATTGGAGGATTATAAAGAAACCACCAATAGGTATAAGAAGTTTAAAATCAAAGAGATCCAATTCAGTAATTTTCTTTCATTTGGTGAGTCTAATAGAATTGTTTTCACAGATAAACTCGGGATCACATCAATTGTATCAAACCCACCTAACTTTGGTGGTAAAACGACAATGACTGTTGATTTATTATTATTCCTTTTCTTTGGTGTCACATCTAAGACCGAAAAAATGGAAGAGGTTTTTAATAAATTCACGGATGATGACACCGTTGTTGTCAAAGGAGTTGTTGAAATTGAGGGTGACAATTATGTTATTAAAAGAACAATCAACAGAAAACGTGGTAAGTCTGGTGACTTCACATGTAAAGGTGAATTAGACTTTTATCAAGTATTACCGAAAGGGGGTGTTAAACAGCTTAATGGTGAGCAAAGAAAGTTTACTGATGAGTTGATTAAGACCTATGTTGGTTCATATGACGACTTTTTAATCACTATCTTAACCACAGGTGATAATCTGGACGATTTAATCAAAACAAAACCAACTGAGCGAGGTAGAATTCTAACTAAATTTATTGGTCTTGAATTTTTCCGTGAAAAAGAAAAAATCGCCAAGAAAAAACACCAAGAGTGGAAAGAAAAGTCTAAATTATACCACAATAATAGTCAGGACATTTATTCGAAAATCGAGGAAGAAAACCAAAAGATAAAAAATAACGATGAATTTATAATTAATTTAAATGCTGGTCTTAGTGAGAAACTAGCGATTTTAAAGTCTTTTGATGCGGAGCGTGATAGGTTAAATTCGATTAGAATTAATAATGTTGATACCGAATTATATAAGATTGATGAGTCATCTATTTTGTCTGGTATAACAAAAGTTGAGGGTTTAATTGGTGACAAGAAAAAAGAAATAAATGAATTAAGGGTATCTAACCCATCACCAACCGAACAATTCGATATTGACTCATATTCCAACTACGTTATTTCCCTACAAGATAATAAAGAAAAGGAGATAGAATTAAGAATGGAAATATCCCATTTGGAGAACACAATAACGAATCTCAAAGAAGGGGAAATTTGCCAATCATGTAATAGGCCATTAGAGGGCGTTGACCATAAAAAGGAAATCGCTGATAACGAGAAAAAACTTAAATCTAAAAACACATCATACACTAAGGTTTTAAAAGAAATCGATAAATTAAAAACAATAATCGAGAACTATGACAAACTTAAGGCTGTTTGGGATGAGTATAACAAAACCGAATTGTTATTAAAGAATAAGGAGATGGAGTTAACCGCTTTTTATGGTAGTTTAGAACGTGGTAAAGACAAATTAAAACAATACCAATTGGCTAAAGAGGCCTTAGAAAAAAATAAAATCATTGACACTGATCTACAAAGACTAAAGTTCAAAACGGAAGAAGAAATAAATAATAAGGATTCTTTGATGTTACAAATCAATAGTCTTAAAAAAGATATCGAACTCTCTGAAACAAAAATTAGTGATTACAATACACTAATTACCGAGTTAAAACGTGAAGAGGTTGTTGATAAAATTTTTAGGGTTTACTTGGATGTTTATGGTAAAAATGGTATCTCTAAAATGGTATTAAGTACAATGATTCCTTTGATCAATAGTCACCTAAAAATCCTTTTATCGGACACATGTGATTTTGACTTAGAGATGCGTATGAATGATAAGAGTGAGGTTGAGTTTTGGATGATTGATTGTGAATCGGGTATCGAAAAACCATTGTCAGCGGGCTCAGGGTATGAGAAAACGGTTAGTTCATTAGCATTACGATGTGTTTTATCAAAAGTGTGCTCACTACCAAAACCAAATATTATTGTATTTGATGAGGTGACGGGTAAAGTCTCTAACGAGAATTTGGATCGATTAGGTATGTTTTTTGAAAAACTTAAGTCACTATTTGAGCATATTTGGGTTATTAGTCACAATCCCTATGTACAAGATTGGGCCGATCATACCGTTAGGGTAGAAAAAATTAACAATATATCAAATATCGTTACAAATGACTAGAATTTTAGATTGGGTGTTTTTTAACATAAAGTATAAATTATATATTTTCTTTACAAAAGTTTTTGCTAAGAAATCTAGAAGGTATATAATGTTTTTTGTTGGCAAATACCCTGAAAACTTTAAACACGGGTTAAAACCGATTTTAGATAACGAACACCAGTTGAAATGGATATTTGGGCCAGCCTCGATAATTCTAATCTTCAACTCAAAAGAAAAGATGAAGCACCTGGATAAATTTTTTAAGAAAATGTATTCTGAATACACCGAATCTTTTTTCTTGTTTGACATAACCAAAGAGGCGTATTCTAGGCATGTAACAGATGAGTATTACAAACATCTATATTCAAATGACAAACCAAAAAGACACAATGAGTTAACGTTAAATAAAATACAATATTTTGTTGATTTGGTTTCTAAGGCCAGAGAGCAGTATATTGCGATGTTAAACGAGGAAATTAAATTAGCCAATGAAGAAAAAGACAGAGTAAAGAATGACACACAAATAAGTATGGACGTTATTGATCCGATCCTGGATAAGATAATTGAATTTGGTTATGAAAGTTTAACCGAGGAAGAAAAATTAATTTTAAAAAGATACAAAACAGAAAATGACAATGAAAATGAGTCCCAAGAATGATACCTCACATTGGATAGACCAACGTGAAATCGCCAACTACCTACAAGATGTTAGAAAACATGAGCCAATGTCTAGAATGGAGGAAACTGAACTCCTAAAAAAGATAAAATCTGGTGATGAGAGGGCGAAAGAGAAACTAATTTACTCTAACCTGAGATACGTGATAACCGTAGCCAAGCAATATCAGAACCAAGGGCTTGGTATTGATGATTTGATATCTGAGGGTAATTTAGGTTTATTAAAGGCAGCCGAAAGGTTTAATTACGACCAAACGGAAGTTAGGTTTTTATCTTATGCAGTTTGGTGGATCAAACAATCGATTATACAGTCATTACATGATAATTCAAGGATGATTAGATTACCAATCAATGTCATCAATGACATGAGAAAAGCCAATAAAGAAATGCAGAAGAATTTTTCCGAAGCTAATGAAAAGTCTGTTTTGGACGGGTTTGCACATTTGCCATCTGTTGAAAGATTGGATGACAGGTATGATGAGGAAGGTCTCTCATTGTACGATATAATTGAAGACGCATCTTCCCCAAGACCAGATAATGTCTATGATAATGATAGATCTAATTTAAATTCGGCACTTGGTTTGGTTCTAAAACAATTAACTGACACCGAAAAAATGGTTATAACTAGGTATTTTGGTTTGGATGGTGATGAATGCACCCTACAAGAAATATCCGAGGACTTGGGTTTAACCAAAGAACGAGTTAGGCAAATAAAAGAAAAAGCTATTAAAAAATTACGCTTTCATTCGGGTGGTATTTTTAAACTTTTGTAATTTTAATTAAAAACTAAATATTTATAAGATATGGAAAAGATAAAAAATTTTTTTAATAAACATGGGTTGGTTGCCTTTGTTGTTTTATTCCTAATTATGTCGATGCGTGGCTGCGTCAAAAACGCTAGTATTACTAAATTAGAGAAAGAGAATAAAAAATTATCTGTGCAGGTTGACAGCTTAACCTTATTAGTACCTAGTGAGGAGAATATTAAATTAAGTAATCTTAAATCTAGATATTCTGTTTATGATGAATTAAATAATGAAATGTCTAAACTAAATAGACAGGAACAAATGTTAAAATTCCAAAACACTTTTATCATCCCACAAAAAGAAGATTTAAGAAAACAGATAAGTATTTTAGAAAATAATTAAAAACAAATTTTTATGTAACATGTCGACTATTAAAGAAACAAAATCTAAAAATGTCTCTGAACACCTAACTTTATTGGGTAGCATTGATACTAAACAAGAAAACACCAATACAGGTGTTGAAACTAATAGTATTACTGAAAATACTTCGGAAGAAAGTTTAGATGGGGCTTTAAATTCAATAAACGAATCCATAAAAATTTTTAAAGATATTATTGGGTAATGGAAAACGAGAATAAATTAACAAAAAATTTCATTATAGCAACCTTTGTCACGTTATACGTGATGGTTTCTGTAATATCGACAATACACGTTATCACGTTTTTCGAGTTATCCAACCCTAAGTGGTTAGCGATAACATTAGCTTTAGCTTTTGAGGTTGGTGCCGCTGCATCACTAGCATCCATAATAGCACTAAAAAAAATGAATAAAACCATAGTTTGGGTATTATTCTTTATTTTAACTGCGATGCAAGCAATGGGTAATGCTTATTTCGCTTACGTCAATTTAAAAGATTACAAAGAATGGATAGAGTTATTTGGTCTGGTTGATTATGAACCTATTTTCCAAAAAAGAATACTATCAATAGTTTCTGGTGCCATATTACCACTAGTAGCTTTAGGTTTTATTAAATCTTTAGTTGACTATATTAGACCAAATGAGGGTGTAAATGAGGGTGTAAATGA
>Ga0102878_1000121_pt1 | contig 31521 bp, 26 predicted proteins | sample Colrivmet1548A02_FD_78447 | JGI IMG/M metagenome (GOLD analysis project Ga0102878, IMG submission 78447) | Estuarine microbial communities from the Columbia River estuary - metaG 1548A-02 | ecosystem: Environmental > Aquatic > Marine > Intertidal zone > Estuary | place: USA: Columbia River...
AGGGGGTTTTGATCACATACTTTATGGGCAGCTTCTAGAAAATAAACGTCGTCTATAAGACTTTCTGCATAGGAAGAAAACCAGAGACCAAAGGAAGAAGGCATGGCCACCTGTAAGTGAGTATATCCCGGTAAAATGAGCCCAGCGTGTTTGTCGGCCAACGAAATTAATAGGTTAAATAAGTCTTGACTCCCCGTTTTGATCTCCTGAATTTGATTTTTTAAAAACAATTGCATGGCCACCAGTACTTGATCGTTTCTGGATCTTGCTGCATGAATTTTTTTCCCCACGTCTCCCAATCGCTCCGTGAGTAGAAACTCTATTTTAGAATGGACGTCTTCAAAATCAGTCTCAATTTTAAAAGTACCCGCTGTAATTTCTTTGTTAATTTGCATTAATGCCGTCACCAAATGATCGGCTTCCTCTGCTTCAAGTAAGCCTACGGTGGCTAACATTTCTGCATGCGCTATGGATGCTTTTATATCATAAGCTGCTAAAAATTTGTCCAGCGCCCTGTCATTTCCGACGGTAAAAAAATCAATTTTTTCGTGGGTGCTACCCCCTTTATCCCAAAGTTTCATAGGCGTTATTGTGTTAAATAAGTTTCTAAAAGTGAGCAGTATATTTCAATGCCCTGGCCAATTTCTGCGCTGTAAATAAATTCATCTGCCGTGTGTGATCTGCTGCTGTCTCCAGGCCCTAATTTCAGTGAAGGACCCGAAATAGCTGCCTGGTCAGAAAGCGTGGGAGATCCATAGGTTTCCCTGCCCATACTCTTTCCAGCGATTACCAAGGGGTGGTCTGGCCTTACGCTAGAAGACCCAAGCCTCAAACTCCTCGCTTTTAATTCCAGCGGGGCGTCTCTTTGCAGCAACTCATTTATTTCTGCATTTGAATAACAATCATTGACCCTTACATCTACCACCAGTTTTACTTCTGCTGGGATTACATTGTGTTGGCTACCCCCTTGAATCTGTGTCACGGTCATCTTAACCGGCCCTAAGAAATCAGACACTTTTTCAAATGCATATGTTTCGAACCAATTTAGCACCCCAGCAGTTTTATAAATGGCTTGGTCCGAATTAGGGTGCGCCGCATGTGAGGGTGTTCCCTTTATGACTCCGTCAAAAACAACGAGGCCTTTTTCTGCAATGGCCAAATGCATTTGGGTGGGTTCTCCTACAATGGCCATATCTATTTTTGGTAGCAGGGGTAATACGGAGTTTAAGCCATTAGGGCCTGAGCTTTCTTCTTCTGCAGAAGCGACTATAATAAGGTTGTGTTTTAAATCTTTACGCTCGTAGAAATGTGCAAAAGTGCTCAGTAAACAAACCAAGCAGCCTCCTGCGTCATTGCTGCCAAGACCGTAAATTTTTCCGTCCTTTTCAATGGACTTGAAAGGGTCTAGTGTGTAGGCGCTATTGGGTTTTACAGTATCGTGATGTGAATTTAATAGCAAACTAGGTTTTTTAGGATCAAAATGCTTGTTAAAGGCATATCTATTGTGCCCACTCTGTTGGTAGGAGATTCCTTTTTGCTCAAACCATGCCTCAATAAGCTTGGCTGTATGTGCTTCTTCTGAAGAAAAAGAAGGGGTTTCAATCAGTGATTTTAATAATTGAATGGCCTCTTTTTCATAGGTGTCTATGTACTCCATTTAATTCTTTTTTAATAATGTAAAGGGCCCTTTGTTGGTCAACATATCTTCATTTCCAATTCCTACTTTATGGACTCCTTTTTCTAAGGCATGAAATCCATTAGAGAGTTTAGGGATCATTCCTGAGTGAATAACCCCATCATTTATGAGTTGCTTCATTTCATTAGGACTCAAACTTACCATTACTTCTAAGGGTGCTTCACTTACCAATACGCCTTGTTTCTCAAAGCAATACCATAAGTGTGTTTCATAATTGTCTGCCATGGCTATGGCAATTTCTGCTGCGATGGTGTCTGCATTGGTATTGAGTAATTGTCCGTTACCGTCGTGGGTAATGGCGCAAAAGACGGGGCAAATCCCATGTGACAAAAGGGTTTTTATAAAGGAGGCGTTTACTTTTAAATGATCCCCCACAAACCCGTAATCTATAGGTTTTGGGTTTCTTTTTGTAGCACTTATACTATTGGCATCTGCACCACTTAGACCCAGGGCATTACATTGGTCTGCCTGTAATTGAGAAACAATGGTTTTGTTGGCCGTACCGGCATAAGTCATGGTAATGACTTCCAAACTCTCTTTAGGCGTACACCTTCTGCCGTTAATCATTTTGGTAGGGATGCCTAATTTTTCTGCCAATGCGGTGGCAGATTTACCCCCTCCGTGAACCAGTATTTTAGGAGCAGGTATTAGACTAAAAGCCTGACAAAAGTACTTTAGGGCTTGAGGGTCTTCAATAACCCCTCCACCTATTTTCATCACCGATAATGTTTCTTTTTGATCTTTCATAAAACGGGTTTAAGGCGTTGTTTTAAGTAATTCTCTGAGCACCCACTGGGCTGCATAGGTCCTGTTGTTGGCTTGTTCCAAAACCAAACTTTTGTCTGAATCTAAAACATTGTCTGCGATCACTACATTTCTTCTCACTGGCAAACAGTGCATGCACTGCGCATTTCCAATCTTTTCAGAAGTGATGGTCCAAGAGGGGTCTTCAACCATCACTTTCCCATAGTCTTTAAAACTACTCCAGTTTTTTATATAGACAATTTCTGCTCCCTTTAATGCGGTATCTTGATGGTGTTCAATAGGCGTGTCTCCAGTAATCTTTGGATCTAGTTCATAGCCTTTTGGGTGGGTAATACTGAAAGCTACATTGAGTCGTTTCATGGCGGCTATAAAACTATTGGCTACTGCATGTGGTAGTGCCTTTGGGTGTGGCGCCCAACTCAGGACCACCTTAGGGACATGGCCTTCTTTATTTAAGCTAGGCAATACTTTTTCTCCTAATTGCTCTGTGATTGTTATGGCGTCTGCAAACCCTTGTAAGGGGTGACCAAGTGCACTTTCTAAATTGATGATAGGTACGCTAGCATGTGTGGCAAAACCTAGAAGTACTTTTTCTTTTTGGTCTTCTTCACGGCTTTGTAATTCAGCAAATGCCCTTATGCCAATCAGGTCGCAATAACCAGATAGTACCCCAGCAGCTTCTTTAATATGCTCTGCTTTTCCAGTATTCATGACTGCCCCGTCTTCGTATTCCAACTGCCAACCTTCTTGCGAAAAATTCATCACTATAACTTCTAAACCCAAGTTTTTAGCTGCTTTTTGAGTACTTATTCTCGTTCTTAGACTGGCGTTAAAAAACAATAGTCCCAAGGTTTTATCTCGGCCTATTGATTTCTCAGATAAAGGATCTTTTTTTAGCGCTATGGCCTCTAAGATAGCTTTGTCAAAGTCTGGTATGTCTTGAAGGGATAAATAATGCTTCATAAGTTGTTATTTAAAGTAAGATTGAATTTCGGGTTTGTCTAATATTTCTTTAGTGGTTATTTAAAGTAAGACTGGTTTTCGGGTTTGTCTAACACCTTTTTTAATGCAGTAAAAAATTGTGCTATTTGTGCTTTTGTAATATTGAGAGCGGGCAGAATTCTCAAGACTTTCTTGTCTTTAGCAGCTCCAGTGAATATATGGTGCGTATACAATAGTTCTTTTCTAAGTGCAGCAATCTCAAAAGGGAAGGCCAATCCTAGCATGAGTCCCCTTCCTTTTAAGATAATTTCAGCAGGTAAAGAGGCCATTTGTACTTTCACATATTCATGCATTTCTTTTGCATGGTTTATGAGATTCTCTTCCTCTATGACCTCCAATACCGCTAAAGCGGCCCTACAGCCCAAGTGATTTCCACCAAAAGTGGTGCCGAGCTGTCCGTGTATTCCTTTGTATTTAGTATGAATTAATACCCCACCAATCGGAAATCCATTCCCCATTCCTTTGGCCATAGGAATAAGGTCAGGTTGTACTCCGTGCTGTTGAAAACCAAAAAACAAACCTGTCCTTCCAAATCCAGACTGCACTTCATCTGCAATGAGCATTACTTGGTATTCTTGGCATAAGGCTTCAATGGTTTTAAAAAAGGGAGTCGTGGGTTGGTCCAGGCCACCTACTCCTTGAATAGATTCTATAATCACAGCACAAACATCGCCTCCAGAAAGTACTTCTTTTAATGCGTCTTCATCATTAAGGGCAATAAAAATCACTTGGTGCCCTTTGTTTATTGGGGCTTGAATAGAAGGGTTGTCCGTGACAGCAACTGCTGCTGAGGTACGTCCGTGAAAACTGTTTTTAAAGGCCACTACTTTAGATTTTCCAGTGATGAATGAAGCCATTTTAAGGGCGTTTTCATTGGCCTCTGCACCTGAGTTGCACAAGAACAATTGATAGTCTTCACAACCAGACAAGGTCCCTAATTTTTGTGCGTATGCTTCTTGTATAGGGTTTTGAACCGCATTGCTATAAAAGGCAATTTTGTCTAATTGGTCTTTTATAGATTGGGTATAATGGGGGTGGCTATGGCCAATAAAAATAACCGCATGCCCCCCGTATAGGTCTAAATATTCTGTACCATCAATGTCTGTTAATATCGCTCCCTTGGCACTCACAGGAGTCACATCATATAATGGATAGACGTCAAAAAGTTTCATAATTGATCTTGTGTTATTTTGCTAATGGCAGCAAAGGATTTTTGTATTCCTTGAATAAACGCAGCACTCAAACCGCAGTTTTCCATCTCGTTTAGCCCAGAAATAGTACAGCCCTGAGGCGTAGTGACTAGATCTATTTCGGCTTCAGGATGGCTTTTATTTTTCTGTAAAAGAATGGCAGCTCCCAAGGCAGTTTGAACGACCATTTCTAAAGCATCATGCGCTTCAAAACCCAGCTGAACACCTCCTTGGGAATTGGCTCTGATGAGTCGCATCCAAAAGGCAATACCACTAGCGCCTATCACTGTGGCTGCCTGCATTTTTGTCTCTGGGATACACATGGTTTTTCCCATCCTGTCAAAAATAGCTTTGGCAATGGCAATTCTTTTTTCTCCCACTTCGTTTGCACATAGACAGGTCATAGACGCTCCCACAGAAATAGCGGTATTAGGCATGGCCCTAATAATGAAGTGATGGGCGCCAATAAGCGCTTCTATCTTTTGAATAGAAAAGCCAGTAATGGTAGAGATTACCACATGTTTCTCTGTTAGAAATTCTTTAATCTCTGCTAAGATGCCTTTGAACTGTCCCGGTTGTACTGCAAAAATGAGAATGTCTGACTGTTTCACTAATGTTACATTATCTGTGCTAAGTGTTACCTGACTAAACGCTTTGAATGCTTCTAAGGAAGCCACATTTCTTTTGGATAGATACATACTTGTAGCTCCGTCCGATTGCAAAATTCCTTTGGCAATGGATTGGCCTAAATTTCCCGCTCCTATAATTCCTATTTTCATGACTTTTTACTTTTACTATGATATGTTAGGGCCCTTTGCGATTTTTTTAAAACCTATTGGCTTTGAGTTGTAATCCCAGTGTTTCTTCCCACCCAAAAATGAGGTTCATATTTTGCACGGCCTGCCCACTAGCTCCTTTTAATAAATTATCAATGGCTACTGTAATCAGTAACTGATTTTCATGTTTGTGCAAGTGAATGTGGCATTGATTGGTATTGGTAACTTGCTTTAGGTCTATAGGGAATTCAGAAAGATGGGTGTAAGGTGCTCCTTCGTAATACGCATTGTAAAGTGCTTTAGCTGCTTCAATAGTATCCTGGTATTCCGTGTACAGCGTGGCGAATATGCCCCTTGAAAAAGCACCCCTGTTTGGTATAAAATAAAATGGAGGTAATTCAGTCCTAGTGGCCGCAGTGCCATCAGTCCCTGCAAATGACAATTGTTCCCTCACTTCGCCCAAATGTTGGTGGTTAAATGCTTTGTACCACGAAAGGTTGTTGTTTCTCCAGCTATTGTGGGTGGTTTCTCCTGGGATAATTCCAGCACCTGTGCTTCCTGTGGTGCCGTTAATATGCACCGGATGGCTCAATTTTTGGGCCTTTGCCAAAGGCAAAAGGGCCAACTGCAAGGCAGTGGCAAAACATCCAGGATTGGCTATAAATTGTGCGTTTTCTATGGCAGATTTGTTTTTTTCTGGTAGTCCGTAGACAAATGTTTTGCCCAATAATGAGGCATTCGCCTGGGCCCTAAAATCTGTGCTCAGGTCAATTATTTTCGTGGCATCAGAAAATGGATTTTTTTCTAAGAAATCTTTAGAATGACCATGTCCTAAACACAAAAAGACTAGATCAATAGTGGGATCTACGCTGTCTGTAAAACACAGGTTTGTACTGCCTAATAAATCTTCATGAGCCCTGTAAAGAGGTTCGCCCGCTTTGGTGCGGCTATACACAAAGTTTATTTCTGCCGCCGGGTGGTTAATGAGTAATCTGATGAGTTCTCCACCTGTATATCCTGAACCGCCAATAATACCAATTTGAATCATATCTTTTTTATTTTTCGAGCCTCCTCAGGAGATTCATTTTCAATTTACACCCCATTCCTTTTGCTTGGATATAGGGGTGTCTTTCCATTAATACTAGCGCTATTTAAAATCGTTTACCTGCTTGTAAATTCGTCCTGCATTAGATAAAATTTTAATAAAGCCTTTTGCGTCTTGAGCAGACCAAGCCTTGTTCTCTTCTCCATAGGTGCCAAAACCAGCCCCCATTAAGTCTTTTTCAGAAGTAATTCCGTCTAGGGTAAATCTGTAGGGATGCATGCTTATATAAACAGTTCCATTCACAGTCTTTTGACTGTCTGTTAAAAATGCCTCTGTATTTCTTAGCACAGGATCTAAATACTGTCCCTCATGAAGCAGCATGCCGTACATACTAGCCAGGCTATCTTTTTGGTGTAACTGCCATTTGCTCAAACAGTGTTTTTCTAAAAGACTATGGGCTTTGATGAGAATTATTGCCGCTGCAGCTTCAAACCCAACTCGGCCTTTAATTCCAATGATGGTATCTCCTACGTGTATGTCTCTTCCAATGGCATATGCCGATGCTATTTTTTCTAGCTTTTGAATTTGAGATACGGGGCCCCCATAAACACCATCTATGCCTATAAATTCTCCTTTTTCAAAATGTAATTCAATGGTTTTCTTTTCTTTTTCTAATAGGGCAGAAGGGTAGGCGGTTTCGGGTAAGGGTTCTCTAGAGCCCAGGGTTTCTACACCACCTACTGAAGTCCCCCACAATCCCTTGTTAATAGAATATTTTGCTTTTTCCCAAGAATACGAAATACCTTGAGCATTTAGGTAGGCAATCTCCTGTTCTCTACTCAGTTGCAGGTCTCTTATTGGGGTGATAATTTCTATTTCTGGTGCTAAGACAGAAAAAATAAGGTCAAAACGTACTTGGTCGTTTCCTGCGCCAGTACTTCCATGTGCAATGTGACTAGCGCCTACTTCTTTTGCGTACGAAATGAGTTCAAGGGCCTGAACAATCCTTTCTGCACTTACAGAGAGCGGATAGGTGTTGTTTTTTAATATATTTCCAAAGATGAGGTATTTCACTACTTTTTGATAGAAAATTTCTACTCCATCTATGGCCTTAAATGCATGAGCACCTAATGCTATTGCTTTTTCCTCCATTTCATGGAGGTCTACTGGGTCAAAGCCTCCTGTATTTACAGTAACTGCGTGTACTTCAAAGCCCATCTCTGCACTGAGGTATTTGGCGCAATAAGAGGTGTCTAAACCGCCACTATAGGCTAAAACTAATTTTTTCATGGTATTATTTTTAGGTTTAACACCTTCGAATGAAGCGGTGTTATTTTATGTTTTTTATATTTAAGTGTTTTTAACTCCCCAACCTTAGTTGTCCATTATTATACATACTAGAGGTTTTTATTTTTTCTTTAAAAACAGTTGTTCCTTAATGCTTTTTAAACGCTCGAACGCCTTTGTATTTAAGGGCTTCTTTTTTATTTTATGTTCATAAAGCATGCCTGTACAAAGGCACATTTTTTGTTCTGTTCTAGTAAGTACGTCAAAATTCTTACAAGTTTGGCAGCCTTCCCAAAAAGCTGGATCAGTGGTGAGTTCAGAGAAAGTGACCGGCTTATAGCCCAATTCATAATTGATTTTCATCACGGCAAGGCCTGTGGTAATTCCAAAGATTTTAGCTTCAGGAAATTTTTGCAAAGACAATTCTAAAACCGCTTTTTTGATTTTCTTAGCCAGTCCTTGATTTCTGTAATCAGGATGCACAATAAGGCCTGAATTGGCTACAAATTTTTCATGCCCCCAAACTTCTATATAGCAGAAACCAGCAAAGATTTCTCCGTCTAGGGCAATAATGGCATTCCCGTTTTGAAGTTTTCTTTGAATGTATTCAGTACTTCGCTTGGCTATTCCGGTGCCTCGGACCAAAGCAGAGGCAGCAATAGTGTCGCAAATAATTGGCGCGTACTTAAAATGAGACGCGTTGGCCATTGTGATTTTCATGGGCAATTAATAAAAAATAAATGATAAGGATAAATGATTGCGCTAGGGGGGAATTGGACACACCTAATTCCAAAAAGAGAACACCCTTACGGGCGGCGGCGCCTAGGGGTAGTCACAGTACTACTCATGCGAGTCGAAGGGTGAACTGCATGGAAACCAACAGAAAAAGAAGCTGTTGGGGATAAAAATTTATATGTGGTACTGTTAATCACATTTCAAATATATATAAAAAAAAGAAACGTTTACTTTTAAAGGCAAGTTTCACTCCTTTAATGAAACATTTTTAACAGATTCCTGTCTGGAGCTTGTTATTTTAACAATTTCACGAATTAAAAAACCAAAAACTACGAAGTATTCAATGGAAATGACCCACAAGTTCTCCTTAAAACTGGGATTGGCATAGGTAATATAACTTAAAAAGACCATGGCGCTCCATAAATACATATACCTAAATGGGGTATAAATGGCCAAGGCAACACCAAAGCAAAGGTACCAAGGGTGCACGGTAGTGGCAATAAACAAATGGCCGGTAAACATTAAAAGCATGGCGCTAATGGAAACTTTTAATACATCAGGGGAATCTTCGATATTCGAAAGATAAAGGCTCTTTAATCGATTAGGAATGGAAGCATAGGGCGCCTTTTGTAACCCACCCATTTTTTTCCACTGCCAATAAAAAACAACTATTGCCCATACAACAATCATATAGGGCAGTACTTTCCCATAGGTTAAAATGGTTTTGTAGGCACTATTCCCAAGGTCCATGGAAATAAACTTGATCAGGTTGTAAATAGAAGCATTAAATTCAAAATTATTAAACCACAAGCCTATGGTTTCTGCATAAGAACTCCAGAAACCTTCCACCATAAGTGGCCCCCAGAACAGTCCGCAAAAAACCAATATCCAAGCCCCTAAATAGAGAAATCTTTTTACGCCCAAAGGCCACAGTAAGAAAGGAATAAATAAAATGGGGATTAATTTGGTCATAATAGACAAAGCCAAAAAGCATCCGCCAAGAAATAGCCAAGACCCTGCACTTAATGTAAGCTTGGTTTTAAATGCACCAGCACTGGAGTGATTGGATTGTAGCTTGTATATGTAGCAGCGCTCTGTTTTTGGCGCTTCAGATGAATTTCTTTGGCGCTGAGATACTTTTACCAACGCCCAAATGGCTGCTAGAAAAAAGGCCACCATTACGCCTTCTAAATGTAGGTTTCCGCTGAGTTCAAGAATGACTAAAGGATTTAGAAAATAAAAGAAAGATTTCCAAAGGGGCTCCTTAAAATAGCCCAGCAAACGTGTTGTAAAAAACAGAACAAGCAGGTCTGCAACCAATACAACTATCTTAAAAACAAGCACAGAAACCGCTATGGATTTGTTCCCAATATAGGCAGCAAGGCCATAGACGTATTGGCTTACTGGCGGGTAATTGGAATAGTGCTTTTGGCTCAAATCACCCATTTTCTCAAAAAGTAATGCTGCATTAGGCATCCAAGGGTTCACTTGATCAATGATTTCTTTTGGAAGATATATGTAAGGGTTAATGCCATTAATCAATAAATGACCATCCCAGAGGTACCTGTAAAAGTCTTGAGACAATTCAGGTGTAGCGCCAAATAGCAAAACCCTGAATACAATTCCAGCCACCACTAGCAGTTGGAAGACCTCTTTATTTCCATTGCTTTTAAAATTTGAGCTAGTGGTTTTTAATACCTGATAGCTGAGGCCATATAAAGCGGCTGCTAATCCAATGAGTTTAACAGAATCTGTTCGGTTTAAATCATAGCCAAAACTCCAGTACATTAAGCCTGTTATTAGCAGAAGGGCGAGGGGGTATGCGTAAAGCTTCAAAAAAGAGAACATGCCTATATTTTAGCGCTTAAGGACTTGAAAAATACAAATCCGAAACCTAAAAACAGCATAAAATGAAAAGGAAATAGCCCAAAATCATTTAGAGGAACAGCGATATACATGCCGTAAAAAAAATAGCACATAAGTAATCCCTCTAAAATTACATTAGGGGAAATTTTCTTGGACAGGTATTGGTTTCCTTTCCAAGAGTCTTTAATAGAGTTAATATTGAATTTTGGTGTTCTCACAAATTCAGAGCGCTTCCCTCTATGGCCTTCCAATACAGCCAATGAGTTGTGTAATGAGAATCCTAGGGCTACGGAAAAGAAAGTAAAGAACAATCCAATATATTGTAAAAAGTGCTCTATTCCTTTGCCTTGGGTGTTTTTATAGGTAAACCAATAGCAAATAAAAAGGATGATGGTGCTGACAATGAAAAAACTAGTGACTTCAAATACCCAAGCCAATTCAGGAAAAATACTTTTGATGTACATCATGGGAATACTTAAAACCGCCACAGTAAAAACACATAAAAACATAGAAGAGTTCAAGAGGTGCATAACGCCATGGAATTTGGTTTTCCAACTTAAATGGGGCGCAGCCAATACCTTGCGCACAGATTTTCTGAAATTCTCTGCCCCGCCTTTATTCCATCTAAATTGTTGGGATCTGGCAGCACTAATCACTACGGGCAATTCTGCAGGAGTCTCTACTTCTTCAAGGTATTTAAATTTCCAGTTTTTGAGTTGGGCCCTATAGGATAAATCCAAGTCTTCTGTTAAGGTGTCTCCTTCCCAGTTGCCTGCATCTTCAATACAAGTTTTTCTCCAAATTCCAGCGGTACCATTGAAATTAATAAAATGGCCCTGCGCATTTCTACCTACTTGTTCCAAGGTGAAATGTGCGTCTAAGGCAAAAGCTTGTATTCTGGTCAGTATAGAGTAATTCCTGTTCAGGTGGCCCCATCTGGTTTGAACCACCCCAATTTCTTCACTGCCAAAATGGGGCACTGTGCGTAACAACCAATCTTTTTGAGGCAAGAAATCTGCGTCAAAAATAGCGATGAGACTTCCTTTAGCTATGGCGAGTCCTTCTTTAAGGGCGCCTGCTTTATAGCCGGATCTATTGCTTCTTCTCACATGAACAATGTCCAAGCCCTTTTTTCTTAAAGCTTCAATATGAAGGGCTGTTTTCTCTACAGATTCATCGGTAGAGTCATCTAGGACTTGTATTTCCAGGCGGTCTATTGGATAGTCCATCAGGGTAATGTTTTCGAGCAAACGCTCTACCACATAGGCCTCGTTGTATATAGGCAGTTGAATGGTGACATAAGGTACTAGCTCTTTTTTACTCAAATCTATCAAGGGGCCATGAGCACCACTTCTTTTGTGTTTTAAGTAGTTAAACAGCAAATTGAGTTGTGCTAAACTGTAAAAGAATACCAACAGTAAAGCAAGTGTGTAAAGAGATATAATAAGATAGGCCAGTGGGTATTCCATGTTATTTGAAACTGTATTTAAAAATCCAACCCAGGATCTTTACGCCGGCAAATATAGTGCCTTTTACAGTTCCTGACACCTTAGAGACCCCAATTCTTTTTTTATATCTCACCCCTATTTCTTTGTATTTTACGCGGTTGCGAAGGGCTTTGAGTTGCATTTCTACGGTCCAACCATAGGTAGTGTCGGACATATTCATGTCCAATAATCGCTTGTATTTTATAGCTCTAAAGGGACCTAGGTCAGTAAAAGTAGCCCTAAAAAAGAGTTTCATGAGCGTGCAGGCTAAGGCGTTTCCAAAGACCTGTTGGGGGGTCATACTGCCTGCTTCTCTGAGGGCTTTTTTACGTGCCCCCACTACAAAGTCATAGCCATCATTGGTGATAGGCGCAACCAAGTCCAGCAGCTCCTCTGGGAAATCTGAATAATCGCCATCTAAAAAAACAATAATTTCAGGAAGTTTTTCCATTTGAGCCACATATGCCATCCCTTTAAGGCAGGCGTGTCCGTAGCCCATTTTATTTTCCGTAAGCACCTTCGCGCCTGCCTTTTCTGCTACAGCTACAGTTTCATCTGTAGAGCGATTGTTCACCACAATCACCTCGCTGACTATAGCAGGAATTTCAGCCAGGACCAAACCTATGGATTGGGCCTCGTTATAGGCAGGAATAATCACTACTATTTTGGGTGGGTTTAAAGGATCAAATATCACAAATACCTATTTTTATTTTATATATCAAATGTTTTTGGTCTGCCAAACCCATTACTTATTTTTTATTGAGCAAATCTATCAGTGAAACGTCGTTCCCCAATAGTATTTCCGTAGGATTAATTCTGCCAGACTCAGGACCTTGCTCTAGCTTCAATACTCCTCTGGGGCAGACGGCAGAACACACCCCACAGCCCACACAACTGGAACGCACAATGTTTTCTCCTTTTTGCGCATAGGCCCTAACGTCTATGCCCATTTCACAGTAAGTACTGCAATTCCCACAAGAGATACATTGCCCTCCATTGGTGGTGATTCTAAACCTGGATTTAAACCGCTGAACAAAACCTAAGTAAGCCGCTAGTGGGCAGCCAAAACGACACCACACCCTGTTCCCAAAAATAGGATAGAATCCGGTGCCAATAATTCCCGCGAAAATAGCGCCTATTAAAAAGCTGTAGGTGTTTTGAATGGATTGTGTTTTAATTCCGACTAGGCTGGTGTTTCCCGTAAAAAAACTGTAAAGTGTAGCGGCTGTCATGAGCACCGCAAAGACCAATACCCCATGCACCAACCACCGCTCTACTTTCCAGGAAAAAAGGGATTTGCTTGAATGCTGTCTATAAGGGTCGCCCAAGGTTTCTGCCAAACCACCACAGCCACATACCCATGAGCAGTACCATCTTTTTCCAAAGAAATAGACCATTACAGGAACCACCACGAGGGTCAATAAAATACCCCATACCAGAATAAACAATCCAAGGCCACCGGAGTCTATGAGTTTGTTGAGGTTCCAGCTAAAAAAGAAATCATAATCTAAGGGGAAGGCGTTTTTAAAATCTGTGGCAGGCAGTTGCAGCCTGGTCATGATTTCTGGAATTAAAAACGCAAAAACAATTTGAAAAAAGAGTACAGAGGTGGTGCGTAAGATTTGATAATTCACATGCCTGTACTTTATATACATGCGAATGGCCATAACCACCATAATTACACAATACATAAATCCATACACAAACCATTGGCTGGCAGGACCTCCATTAAGTGCGTAGGATAAAGGGTCTAGCATAAGGGTCCAATGAATGGTGTATTGGGGCGCAAAGTAAAGCACTAAATAAAAGCCAATTAAATAGGCAAAAACACCCCAGGCAATAAAACCTTTATTGGTGCTATTTTGTTTGTAAATCCCGTTGTTTTTAATCCCTTTAGGGCCTTCCGTAATGACTTGTGGAACAATAAATAAAAGGGCTCCAAAGATACCCAGTCCAAAACTAAGCCAGAAAAAAAGCAGGCTGTTTTCTGCTACTAGGCCTTTGGCCGATGCCTTTCCCAATATAAATGCCAAATCCTTTGGTGCGCTATAAATAATATTCCCATAAGCTTCTTTTCGCGCTTCCTTAGAGATTCCTTTCTTTTTTGCCGCCGCCCTGTGATCATCGTTAGTCTTTAAAACTACGGCAGACAAAGCATTTTTAAGGCTATGAATATTATTAAATGAACTGTTAGTAAGTGCCACGGCATTGGACTCAAACACCTTAGAGCTAATTCCCTTTTCTGTCATCAAGGCAGTGAGCTGTGCTTTTGTTGGACTAAAAGTCCCCATAAAAATAGCACTGCTAAAGGTGAAAATCCCTAATAAAAACAATACGATTCCTAACTGTTGTAATTGTTTCATTTTTTGGTGCTAAACAGATTAAATATTCTCGTCCAGGATTTTTTTACTGGCTTGAGTGCTTTTTGAAAAACAGTGTTGTAATGGTTTAAAAGGTCTTTTTGATGTGAGTTACTGAATTCGGGGTCAAAAAGGGCATCGGCCCAATGGGCCAAACAATAATCTAAAGATTTATGTTGGCTGAGCCAAGCGTCTAAAACAGCATGCCTCAGTCTAATTCCAAATACATTTACCCCCAGTAATTGATTGGTTTCTTTGTGGTATGCAGCAGTAATAGCGATGGGCTCATGAGGGTGTTGCCAGTGAAAATGCTGCTCGTGCTCCTGCTTTCTTTTGTCGGTATTTACCCAACCATAGGTCTGGTATTCTACCTCAAAAAATTTAGCAGAATTGAACCAATGACCTGGTTTATAGGCCGTTTTGTTGCCGCAAATGGTTTGGGCTAAGGTTTCTCCCATCATTCTACCGGTGTACCAAACCGCTTCTATGGGTCTTCTGAGGCCTGTCACCTCTGTCTGTTGCGCACAGTCTCCTATGGCGTAAACACCTGCTATATTGGTCTCTAAGTATTTATTGACCAAAATCCCTTTGTCTAATGCAATGGGTGTGTTTTTTATAAAATCTATATTGGGTTGTACCCCAGTAGTGATGCCAACTAACTGACATTCAATAAGCTCATTGTTACTTGTTAAGACTGCTTTCACCTTTCCTTGGTCCCCGCCAATAATTTCTTTTAGTTCGGTGTTAAGCCTCAGGTCTATGCCGTGGGATAAAATGTGATCATTGAGTAATTTTGCATTTTTTTTGGGCAATACCCCTTCCCAAAAATGCGCTTCTCTGACCAGAAAAGTCACAGGGATGTGTCTGCTGTGTAGCATTTCTGCCAATTCAATTCCAATGAGACCGCCGCCAACCACAACAGCCCTTTTACAGACTTGCGCATTTGGGGCGTTGGCTTCTAAAAGATCCAAATCTCTTTTGTGATAGAGGCCTTGAACACCTTTTAATTCTTGGCCAGGCCATTGGTGAAAGCTAGGTTTTGAGCCTGTGGCTATAATGAGTTTGTCAAAAGAAATTGGAGTAGATTGGTCTAAAAACAGCTGTTTTTTTTCTGTATCTATTTGTTTCACATGGTCTTGTACGAGCCCTATTCGGTTTTTTTCCCAGAACCAATCCTCATAGGGTTTAGTGTGTTCAAAAGTCATGTGTCCCATATACACATACATGAGGGCTGTTCTAGAAAAGAAATGAGGGGTCTCAGAAGAAATAACAGTAATGGCTGCATTAGAATTTTTTCTAATATGCCTGGCGGCTGTGATACCAGCAATTCCATTTCCTATAATAACTACTTGTTCCATATATTTTTGTCACTGCACTGCATTTTAAGGGTCCAACTTGCCTTACAGCGTGAATTGTTCCTGTAAATATCCTACTTTTAAAATAAAAAAACCATGAATCGCTCTTTAATCCTGCTTTTTGTATTCGTTATTTCTGGGCTTGGGTTTTTACATTCCCAGTCAAAAATAAACGGGCTGAGTTTTGTGTCTTCAGGAAATAAAGTCTTGCCAAAGCATGTCCAAAGTGTGGAAGCGGTAAATGCCAATTGGGTGGCTCTTATGCCTTTTGCCATGATGCGCTCTACAGCATCTCCTGGGCTCAATTATACCCCTGAACGTCAGTGGTATGGAGAGACAGAGGCAGGCATTCAACAGTATTTTGAGCAGCTACAAAAGGGCAATATTCAAGTGATGTTAAAACCCCAAATATGGGTCAGAGATGGCGCGTTCACGGGTCGTATCAAAATGAATTCTCCCAAAGATTGGAAGCTTTTTGAAAGCCAGTATAGCGCCTTTATTTTACGCTTTGCGCGTTTGGCACAGCAGTTAGACATTCCGCTTTTTTGCATAGGAACGGAACTCAAGGCATTTGTTCGTGCCAGACCTGAATTTTGGAAAGGCCTTATTGAAGACATCAGAGCAGTTTATTCGGGAAAGCTCACCTATGCGGCCAATTGGGATGAATATGAAGAGACCTTTTTTTGGGACGCCTTAGACTTCATTGGAATTGACGCTTATTTTCCCTTGTCAGAGAAGAGAGACCCTTCTTATTTGTCGTTCATTCAGGCCTGGCAACCCCATTTCAATAAAATACAGGGACTGGCTTTGAGTTGCGAAAAGCAGGTGGTATTTACAGAGTACGGCTACAGAAGTGTAGATTATTTGGGGGCTAAACCCTGGCTAGTAGATAAGAACAAAGAAGCAGTGAATTTGGCCGCACAGTCTAGGGCCATTCGTGCGATTGTAGATACATTTTGGAGCGAAGAATGGTTTCAAGGAGGCTTTATTTGGAAATGGTTTATGTTTTTAGACACTGCAGGTGGTTCTGAAAACAATAGATTTACCCCTCAAAATAAGCCTGCCGCTCAAACCCTTGAAGGCCTGTATGGGAAGTATTAGATGGCTTACAAACGCTCAATGAGTTTCTTAAAAAGAACGATCATTTTTGGTTCTGTTGCACCAGCTATGGCAATAATTTCTGCAATATTTACTGGTTTTAAGTGGTCTGGATCGCAGTCGTCAGTGAGAACGGAAATAGCCGCTACAGGAAGGTTTAAGTGGTTGGCTACAATCACTTCTGGTACAGTAGACATACCTACGGCGTCTGCTCCCAAAATTTTCAACATCCTGTATTCCGCCCTAGTTTCTAATTGAGGGCCTACTACTGCTGCGTAAACCCCCTCTTTTAAAGGGATGTTTTCTTCTATAGCAATCTCTTTGATGGTTTTGGACAAGCCGGCGTCATAGGGCCTACTCATGTCTGTAAATCGCTCTCCAAAATCGGCCACGTTTTTAAAGGCTAAAGGGGAGCCGCCCTGTAGGTTTAGGTGGTCTTCTATAAGCATCATCTCACCTTTTTTAAAGTTGAGGTTAATGGCGCCAGAGGCATTAGAAATAAGCAAATGCTTAATGCCTAATCCATGCATGACCCGAATAGGGTAGGTAACGTCTAATAAGTCATAACCTTCATAAATATGAAACCGGCCTTGCATGACCACTACTTTTTTTCCTCCTAAACTGCCGTAAAGTAATTTGCCTGAATGAAATTCAACAGTAGCTAATGGAAAAAAAGGAATTTGATTGTAGTGGGCTTCTATGGTTTCTACCAAGTGATTGACCAGTTGCCCCAGCCCAGTGCCCAGGACAATGCCCACTTCTGGTTGGTCAAATCCTTTTTCTTTTAAATAGGCTATTGATTCTTCTAAGTGCTTTGGTATCATAAGGAAGGAATATAGGGTAAAAATACAGGAATTTCTGCTAGGTCTTCAAGGGTATCTATATCATTTTTTTCTTGGAGCACCTGGTAAGTGCATGTCAAACGTTCTATGCTTTTTGAAAGCACCTCATGGGTGCTCCAAGGAATATTTTGGAAGAGTTCAGGCCTTGTTTGGGAGAGTCCAATGAGATAATACCCGCCGTCTTGGGCAGGGCCAAAAACCACGGAGTCCTTTTCTAATGCATGATAAGCCTCATTAATATCGCTGGCCTCTAAAGAGATCAAATCCGTCCCAATAAGTACAATTTTATGGTAACCTTTTTTAAATCCGGCTTCAAATGCGGCCAGCATTTTCTCCCCTAAAGAGCCATTTATTTGTTTGTTCTTATGGAAAAACCTAGGGTCCCATAAGTCTTCATTGTCAATAAAATCAGTATAAAACACTTCTTTATCTACTTTTAAATTGCGGGTGGTTTGGGCCGTATGTTGTAGTAATATACGGTACACGGCCAAGGCATTTTCTGGGCCAATGCCCTTGGCTAGTCTAGTTTTACAGTGACCAAGCACTGGATTTTTAGCAAATATTATTAAGAGGTTTTTAGTCATATCAAAAGATTCCCCGGCTAAGGTCGTAAATATGTAAATTATTAGGAGACCTTTTAGAAAAAAATCTATTTTAGCAAAAACAATTCATTCCTATGCGAAATTCAGCCATTTTCTTATTTCTTTTTTTAGTTTTGGGTAGCTGTAAAAATAGCAGTAAACCTTCAGATTCCATGACTACTTACGACACCCCATTATACCAGGAGCCCCACAGGCCCCAATACCATTTTACCCCCAAAGAAAAATGGATGAATGACCCCAACGGCTTGGTCTACTACAAAGGAGTGTACCATTTGTTTTACCAGTATTATCCTGAAGATATTGTTTGGGGTCCCATGCACTGGGGGCATGCTACCTCTACAGACTTGTTGCATTGGGAGCACAAGCCCATAGCACTTTTTCCAGACCAACACGGTTATATTTTTTCAGGATCTGCCGTGGTAGATTTTGAAAACACTTCTGGTTTAGGAACAATAGAAAACCCGGCTATGGTTGCTATTTTCACTTACCACCTGATGGAGGGCGAAAAAGCAGGAAAAACAGATTACCAGACCCAAGGGATTGCATACAGTTTAGATGGGGGAGACAGCTGGGAAATGTACCAGGAAAACCCAGTGATAGGCAATCCAGGGATAAAAGATTTTAGAGACCCTAAAGTTTTTTGGAATGAAAAAACCAATGCATGGACCATGCTTTTAGTAGCAGGAGATCACTTGCAAATTTGGGGATCTGAAAATCTAATAGATTGGAACAAGCAGAGTGAATTTGGTAAAAACCAAGGGGCCCACGGAGGTGTTTGGGAGTGTCCAGACTTATTTTCCTTTACAGATGAAACCAGTGGAGCAGAAAAATGGGTGTTGTTTATAAGCATCAATCCAGGTGCACCCAATGGTGGGAGTGGCACCCAATATTTTGTGGGAGATTTTGATGGCAAGACTTTCACCTCTGATCAAGAAGAAGACCAGTGGGTAGACTGGGGTACTGACAATTATGCCGGAGTGACCTATAACCACACCCCAGATGGAGCGCGGTTGTTTATAGGCTGGATGAGTAATTGGTTGTACGCTCAAAACACCCCCACAGAAAGATGGCGCAGCGCAATGACCCTACCGAGAACCCTTTCTTTAAAAGACATAGAAGGCGTTCCAACACTCTTTAGTACTCCAGCTCCGGTATGGGACAATATTGGAAAAGACCAAAAAGGAAAAGATGTTTCCGTACCAGCAGGGCAAAGTATAGTCACTTATTCAGAAGACCTAAACCAATCTAAAATAGATTTTGTTTGGGATGGTTCTGCCATGAGTTTCTCATTTGTGAATCAGAAACAGGAGTTGTTAAGTGTTCATTTAGATCCAGAAAACCAGCAGATGTCTATAGACAGAAGCGCTAGTGGATTAGTAGACTTTCAAGAAGATTTTAAAAATATTCAAATAGGGCCCATTGGAGATTTGCCCAATACGGAAATTCCAGTATCTATATTTCTAGACCAATCTTCTATAGAGGTTTTCTTGAATGGTGGTCAAAAAGTCATGACGGCACAGTTTTTTAATACCAACCAATACAATCAATTGAAAATTGAAAATAAAGGCACAGAAAAGGCTGTTTTTAAAGGCTTAAAAATCACCCCAATTCATAGTATTTGGGGGCAGGATTAGACTGTTTTTATCATAAACCAGGATTTAGAAGTATAAAAACCAAATCAAAAAAGCCACTTTTTTAATCGCGCTAAATAGCAGCAATCGTTTGGTGTTTTTGTTCCAAAGGGGCTTTTTCATGATGGGATTTGCTTGTTTTTAATTACTTTCACTCAAATATATGCAAAAAACACCACTATGAAAATCCCTTTTTTTACGTTCTTATGTTGCATTTCATTTATAGGTATACTCCAGGGCCAAACACTGGTTAATCCTGTGATTAAAGGTTTTGGAACTATTGGCGACGCACCCATGGCCGCTGAAAAGCCAGACCCCAATATGGTGTATAACATTGTGGTAGATGTGGCTACTGGAGATGAAGACAAAAGCCAAGTTTTCTTTGCGCTAAATAATCTAGCGCGACTCATGAACCTTCACGTCATGGGTGGTGTCCCTCCAGAGCAATTAAATGTGGTTGTAGCCATTCACGGCTCCGCCATATGGTCCGTAATGAACGATCAAGCTTACACCAAACGATATGGAATTGCCAACCCGCACAGTCCATTATTTGAAGAACTCTTGGCTCAGGGCGTTAAAATTGCCGTTTGTTCCCAGTCTATGTTTAAAAGAAAAATAATGCCAGAGGAATTGGCCCCCGGTTTAGAAATGGCCACCTCTGCACTTACCGTACTTACCACATACCAACTCAAGGGATACGCCTTACTAAAATTCTAGGCTAAGGCCTACGGCCGATGCTTATTTGGTTTTCGCGAGACAATTTTGCACAAAGCACCATTATTTGCTCCAATAATCCAACACCAAAACATCATCTACATGCCCATCCAATAAGGCCACAAAAGCCATGTGATCTGGATGAGGTAAATAAGTAGCCCTGTCCGCTTCACTTTCAAAAGTCACAAAAAAGCAGTGGGTAAAGCCTTTGTCTAATCCTTCGGGACTATTGTTTAAGCCCCATTCAAAATCCTTTATTTCCTTTATTTTAGAAGGCAAAGCAATAAAGGCAGACTCAATTTTTTTAAGATCAGCACTGCTAGAAGATTCTTTAAATTTAAATAGCACAATATGTCGCAGGGATTCTCTCATGGTGTTTTTGGCGTGTATTTGATCTTTGTTTTGGTTTGTTCTATTCACACAACCACAAAGCAAGGCAAAAGCAAAAAGCAATAAAAGATAGTTTTTCATCTGTTAAAGTTATTGTTTTTTAATTCAGATTAAATTGAATAAAGGTGTTTATGTTGCATAGGTACTTTAAAAATAGCTTCGCCTCTCTCCCTACCAGGAGATCCTTTGCGCCAGGAGATCCCTTGCGCCTCTCTCCCTACCAGGAGATAGCTTCGCCTTTACAGGCTTCGCTGTTCCTTTGGCCCCTCTGTTGAAAATACAAAAACCACTTGCTTCGCAAGCGTATGTTTTTTTATCCCTCTTCGCTTACAAAAGCAAGCTTTTGACACTTATAGGCATAAAAAAACCCACTCCTAGGAGTGGGTTTTTGTGCTTTAAGTGGTGCCTCCAGGAATCGAACCAGGGACACATGGATTTTCAGTCCATTGCTCTACCAACTGAGCTAAGGCACCATGCTAATAAGCGGATGCAAATATAATTTCTAATTTAGGATATACAAACAAAAAGAGAAAAAAAGGCAATTGTTTTTTTAGATTTCACATCTTTGTAGCATGAAACTAGTGCTAGACATAGGTAATACCTTTGGTAAGTTGGTGGTCTACAGGCAAGAAGATGAGGTGTTTAGAGCTCAATTTGAGCACAAAGACATGTACACAACACTTGTTGGTTTGTTTTTTGATTTTCCAGGTATAAAACAGGCTATTTTGTGCTCTGTAGTCGTTGTTGATCCGAAAACTCGTCTTTTTTTGAAGGAAAAAACAATTCTTTTGGAGGTGAATAGTGAAATGAAGCTACCATTTGAAAACAAATATGAGACCCCAGAAACTCTAGGGGCAGACCGAATTGGTCTGGTAGCTGCAGCTTCGTTCAAATACCCAGGAAAAAACTGTTTGGTGGTAGACGCGGGCAGTTGTGTGACCTATGATTTTATTTCATCAGATGGAATCTACCGGGGTGGCGCAATTTCCCCAGGGTTACAAATGCGTTTTAAAGCCATGCATGATTATACAAACAAATTGCCATTTGTTACTTTAAATGAGGCATTTATTGCCCTAGGCACAAATACTCAGAACAGCATTTTAGCTGGAGCTGTCAACGGATTGGTCTTTGAAATAGAAGGTTGGCAAAGCAGTTTTGGGAGTACACATAAAGATTTAACACTTATTTTAACAGGTGGAGACGCACAATTCTTGTCTAAACGACTAAAAAATACCATATTTGCCCATTCTAATTTTCTGGTACAAGGCTTATGCCAATTGCTTGATTATAACACGCTTTAGATGTTTAAAAAGTTATTTTTCACCCTTGTTATTTGTCTATTTATAAAAACTAACGCCCAAGACGGCACGGTTTCTCCCTATTCATATTTTGGTTTGGGCACTTTTAATCCTGCGAATACGGTGGAGAACAATGCCATGGGGGGGTTAAGTATCTATGGGGATTCCATTCATGTAAACCTTCAGAACCCAGCTTCTTATGGTCTCTTGAAGCTCACCACTTATACTGTGGGTGTTTCTCACCGTAGAATGGCCTTGACTTCAGATACCCAAGAAAAAAGCACTGCCTTAACAGCTATTGATTATTTGTCTGTAGCTATGCCCATAGCGGAAAACATTGGTATTGGTTTTGGTATTACACCAGTTACCTCTATGGGGTATATTTTAAATTCTAGCGCAGAAAATGCCAATGGTGAAACCATTACAAATGTTTTCTCAGGAGACGGAGGGCTCAGTAAAATATATTTCTCATTAGGTGCTGCGCCAATAAAAAACTTTACGGTAGGGGCTTCTGCCTTTGCTAATTTTGGGACTGTAAATAAAGAAAGGGTACAGTCTTTGAGTTCTGTATTGTTTGGAACCATAGACCGAAGAACTTCAAGAATGAATGGTTTTAATTTTCAGATGGCGGCCAATTACACGCCAAATATTACAGATAAACTGACTTTGTACACTTCTTTTGTTCATACAACAGGGTTGGACTTGAAAGCGAGTAATACGCAACAAGTAGGTTCGCTCTCATTGGTTAATGGGTCAGAATTAGAAGTCTCTGACTTAGACCTGGAGGCCGCCAATTTAAAAAACAATACCGTTAAAATTCCCTCTGTTACAACTTTAGGTCTTGGGATAGGAGAAAACAAAAAATGGCTACTAGGGGCCTCTTATACCATTCAGGAGATGGGTAGTTTTAGCAGTACTTTTCTAAGCCAATCAAATGTGGCATATTCTGAAGCATCTACCCTTAGGATGGGCGGTTATTATGTGCCTGATTACGCTCCATTCGCTTCATTTTTTAAGAGAGCGACTTATCGCTTTGGAATTAGATTAGTCAATACAGGGATGCAGGTAAACAATCAGGCTATTAAAGATTTTGGCACAAATATTGGTGTAGGTTTACCAATGGGAGGCACTTTTTCTAATTTGAACATCGGGATTGAAATGGGTGCTTTAGGTACCTCAAAGGCCGGTTTGATTAAAGAAAATTACTTGAGCCTTCGCGTTGGACTCTCATTAAATGACAGATGGTTCTTGAAAAGAAAAATAAATTAATTATTTTTAGCCCTTATTTTTATAATTAACCACAATACATAACACCACCATGAAAAAGAAACTGCACATATTGACCATAGCCCTAATTGGTTTCGTTGGCGTTTTTAAATTACAGGCGCAAGACTGTGCAACCAATTTATCTATCTACTCAGAATTTGTAAAAGTGAAAAATTACGATTCAGCCTATGAGCCATGGAAGATAGTATACGAGGCGTGTCCAGAATTAAATCCTGCTAACTTTGTGTACGGGGAACGAATTTTAAAGTATAAAATTCAAAATAGCGCAGGAGATGAAAAGAAAGCTTTTGTAGATCAGTTACTTGCTTTGTATACAAAATACAGAGAAATCTTCCCTGAAAGAGAGGCTTTGGCAGACATGCTTATTGACCAAGCCATGTTAAAAAATGACGAGAAGATTGCCACTACAGAAGAAATTTTCTCGATTTTAGACCAGGCATTTAACCAAGACCGTATTCATTTTACTAATGCGAAAGCACTTTATGTGTATTTTTCATACTTAGTAGATTTGAATGCTGCGGGTATAAAAGATTTAGACGCTGTGTTTGAGACATATGATCAGGTAGGTTCTAAAATAGAAGAAGAAGTAGAGTCTCTTAATCAAATGGTAAACAAATTACAGGCCAAAGAAGATGCTGGTAATATATCTTCTAGAGAAAAAAGACAATTATCGATTGCAGAGAGTAAATCAGAAACTTTTGTAAAGATCAATGAAAGTATAGACACCAAGCTGGGGAATTTAGCCAACTGTGAAAACTTAATTCCGCTTTACGAGAAGAATTTTGAAGAAAAGAAAACTGATGTAAAATGGGTTAAATCTGCTGTAGGTAGAATGTACAGCAAAGAGTGTACTGAAGACCCATTATTTGTTAAATTAGTTGAAGCCCAAAACGCTTTAGATCCAACTTCAGATACGTATTTTTATTTAGGCTTACTTAAAATGAATGCAAGAAATAGCCAAGGAGCTGTAGCAGACTTTAATAAGGCGGTAAGTTTAGAGTCTGACACTAAAAAGAAAGCCAACATACTTTATAAAATTGCCACAATTTATAAGAAGGGCAATAAGAGTTTGGCCAGAAACTACGCTCAGAAATCTATAGACAATAATCCTTCAATGGGAAAAGCTTATTTACTCATTGCTGGATTGTACGCAGAATCTGCTAACGAATGTGGAAGCACTACTTTTGAGAAAAGAGCCATTTATTGGAAGGCAGCTGAAGTGGCTAAAAAAGCAGCTCGTGTAGACTTATCTCTAAGAAGTAGGGCAAACCAAACGATTGAACGTTATATGGCATTAGCGCCATCTAAAACAGATATTTTCTCTTCAGGTTTGGCGGGAAAAACAGTTACTTTTAACTGCTGGGTAGGTGGTAGCGTTGCGGTGCCAAACCTATAAATGAAAGACATTAAGACCTTTAAGGATTTAAAAAGTATTGCCATTACATTTGTAACGGCAATACTTTTTTTTAGTTGTAATTCAAATGAAGGGACAGTTGTTTTTGAAGACCCAAAGGTGTCTCCTCAGGGGGTAGCGGAAAATTTTATATTGTATTATACTGAAACAGCTGAGTTTTCTGAAATACCGATGGAAGTGGCCATGGGCGGGGCATTAAAAAAAGATGCCAGGCTTATTGCTATTTTGAGGAGTTCAAAAAGTATGGATTACCAACATTTGGCATTCCCATACAGGACTTTTCCAGATGGACTCGTTTTGGAGGTGTTTGATTCAGAAGGCAAGAAAAGCGTGGTTAAATCCGATTATGGGATTATTTATTCTGCTACAAATGTAATAGATTTGAGGGGTAATGTGGTCATTACTACACATGACGGGAAGCAGTTGAAAACCCCACAATTATACTATGATCAAATAGGAGAATGGATTTTTACCGAAGAAAAATTCACCTATACCAATCCAGAAAACCAAACCATTATGGATGGAAAAGGTATGGACTTTAATAGAGATTTTAGTTTTTTAAATGCCCACAAAACTTTTGGGTATATGACCATTAAAGATACAGAAAGCGATGATTAGAATTTTAAAATATACCGAGTACTTATATTTAATAGTGGCTGTTTTCTCCCTAGTTAAAGTGATCAAGCTTTGGGGAAGTTCATTAGAGGAAATAGGTATTTTCTTGCTCTTTGGTGCTGTTTCAATTGGGATGTTCTTCTTTAGAAGAAATTACAGGTTGAAATTTGAAAAAAGACAAAACGAAAATAAAAAATAGTGGACTCAGACGTCATAATTATTGTAGTATCTCTCTTCTTTTCCGCCTTTTTTTCTGGGATGGAGATTGCTTTTATTTCAGCGAATAAAATTCATATTGAGATAGAAAAAAAACAAGAGGGGTTTCTGTCTAAAATCCTGACTAGGTTAACCAAAAGACCTTCGAAATTCATCGCTACCATGTTGATTGGTAATAATGTAGCCTTGGTTATATACGGTTTATTCATGGGAGACTTACTCATGGGACTATTTGAAAAATGGGCACCTTTAACATCTCCAGCATTAAGTTTATTTTTTACAGACTTTAGTTTACTTACACAAACGGTAATTTCTACGCTAGTTATTTTACTCACGGCAGAATTTTTGCCTAAAGTACTGTTTCAGATTTATGCCAATACTTTGATCAAGGCCCTAGCATTTCCAGCCTATGTGTTTTATTTTATTTTTTCACAGGTATCTAATTTTGTGATCTTTATTTCAGATTTGATTTTAAGTGTGATTTTTAAAACTTCTGGAGATTCAGTTCCATTGGCCTTTAGTAAATTGGAAATTGGCGACTATATTACGGAGCAAATGGAGGCAGTTGCGACCGAGGACGAGGTAGATTCTGAAATTCAAATATTTCAAAATGCGTTAGAATTCTCTGCAGTAAAAGCTAGAGATGTAATGGTGCCAAGGACAGATTTGTGCGCAGTGGAAATACATGAAAGTCCAAAGAATTTAGTGAAGATTTTTACAGAGACAGGATTTTCAAAATTGTTGGTGTACAAAGATACCATAGACAATATTATTGGCTACGTTCATTCCTATGAGCTTTTTAAAAAGCCCCAAACGATTAAGAGCATGCTTTTGCCTATTGAGTATGTGCCAGAGACCATGTTAATTAATGATATATTGAATGTACTGACCAAGAAGAGAAAGAGCATAGCCATTGTATTGGATGAGTACGGAGGAACTTCAGGGATGGTTACCGTAGAGGACATTGTAGAGGAATTGTTTGGAGAAATAGAAGACGAGCATGACAGCACAGACTTAATTGAAGAACAATTGTCTGAAAACACCTATAAATTTTCTGCAAGACTAGAAGTGGATTATCTCAATGAAACCTATCATTTAGATCTTGAAGAGCGAGACGAATACGGTACTTTGGGTGGGTTAATTGTTCATGTGACAGGCGAGATTCCTACCTTAAATGAAAGTATTATTATTGGCTTTTATTGTTTTACTATTTTGGAGGTTTCAGGCAATAAAATAGATTTGGTCTCTTTAGAGGTGCTTGAAAAGGAATAAAGCACTTTATAAAAGTTTAAAAATTAGAAGAAGCGAATAAAATTTAAAAAGAAAATGGTATTTTCGCCAACTGATTAAAAGATATTTAGAAAATGGCAGTATTAGAAAAAATAAGACAGAGAACCACGGTGTTAATCCTTATCATTGGATTGGCGTTATTTGCTTTTGTAATTTCAGGAGTATTTACCAATAGCGGAAGCGGATCTCCTATGGGAGGATCAGCCATTGGAAGTGTCAATGGAGAAGAGATTTCTATAGATGACTTTCGTCAAAAGTTAGAAGTTGCTGCCCAAAGGGCGGGAAGCCAAGCAACCACTGTTCAATTGGTGAACCAAGTTTGGAATTCATCCTTGAGAACAAGTTTGCTAAATCAAGAAATTGAAGATTTGGGTATCTCAGTAGAAGGAGATCAGATCATGAATTTTATAAAGAATACACCATCTTATTCAAACCAACCAGAGTTTCAAGATGAGAACGGTATTTTTAGTGAATCTTTGTTCATTGCTGCAGTTGCAGATTGGAAAGCCAATAACCCTTACAGATATTCTCTTTGGTTGCAAGACGAATTAGCCATTATGCAGTCTGCTAAAGAACAAATGTATTTTAACCTAGTTAAGGCAGGCGTTGGAACTACCTTGGAAGAGGGTAAATTTGACTATAAATTAGCGAATGACAAGGTAGACATCTCTTATGTGAGAATGCCTTTCTCTGCTGTGCCAGATACAACCATCACAGTAACTGCTGGAGAGATTGAATCTTACATCAGTAAAAATCCAGCTTTATTCAAGCAGGAGCCAGCAAGAGATATTCGTTTGGTTTACTTTGAGGAGAAAGCATCTAAAGAAGACGAACAGGCCGTAAAAGACGCTGTAGTTGGTTTGCTTTCAGACACAGAGGAGTACAATGAAAACACAGGAACTACTGAGAAAGTAGCTGGTTTTCTAAACACAACAGATTTAGGGGCGTTTTTAGAACGCAACTCAGACACTACTTACGATACTATTTTTAGGGCTAAGAATGAAATTGTGAGCACTTTTAAAGACTCAATTATCAGTTTAAATCCAGGACAAACTTTTGGGCCTTACAAAGAAAATAATGCTTACAATGTATCTAAGCTAGTCGCTAAAAAAAATAATGGTACCGTAAAAGCATCTCATATTTTAATTTCTTTTGTTGGAGCTGAGCGTGTAAGCCCAACTGTAACAAGAACAAAAGAGGAAGCAAGAAAAGAGGCCAACAGATTGCTTATAGAAGCTAAAAAATCAACTACTGTTTTTGCTGAATTGGCCAGAGATAATTCAGATGGACCTACAGCTTCAAGAGGTGGAGATTTAGGCTTTTTCCAAGAAGGACAAATGACACCAAAATTCAATGATTTTGTGTTTTCTAATAGCGTAGACGCTATTGGATTGGTTGAAACAGAATTTGGTTTCCATATTGTTAGGGTAGACGACAAACAGGATATTTTCCAAATTGCTACGCTGAGTAGAGATATTGCTCCTTCTGAGCAAACAATCAATACCATTTTCACTCAAGCGACCAAGTTTGAAATGGAGGTTACTGAAAACCCTAAAGAATATGTAGGTATTGCCAAAGAAGGTAACTTTGACGTAAGAAGTGTCAATAAGTTATTGGCTATGGATGAAAATCTTCCTGGTCTTGCTGCACAAAGAGGGGTAGTTCAATGGGCCTTTAACGAAGACACAGATTTAGGTGCTATTAAAAGATTTAATGTAAACAATGGTTATGCCATTGTGCAACTTACAGCCAGATACCGTTCAGGAACCATGACTGTTGCAGATGCTTCTGCTACAGCGCTTCCAATCTTGAGAAAGGAAAAGAAAGCCGCTTGGATTCTTAAGAATAAAGGAGGCAATACACTTGAGTCTTTTGCAGCCGCTTCAGGACAATCAGTAGAAACAGCTTCTGCATTAAGCGTGAAGAGCCCGATTATTCCTGGTGCAGGTAGAGAAGCTTATGTGGTAGGTAAGGCCTTTAATTTAACTGAAGGAGCCACCTCATCTTTGCTAGTAGGGGAGACAGGTGTATTCTTGGTACAGCTCAATAAAAAACAAGAAGCCGTTGCGTTAGATAGCTATGCTACTTACGCAGAAGCGCTTAAGGCAGGAACCCAAAACAGTATATTTTTTAGTAGTTATAATGCCTTAAAAGAAACAGCCACTATTGAAGACAACAGGGCAGTTTTCTATTAGTAGAAAGCACACAAATTGATAAAAAAAGCGGCCTTTAGGCCGCTTTTTTTTATAGGATTATTGCTGCGAATTAACCTATCATTTCAGTATAATACAAGCTGGTTGGGTATCCTTTCTCTAAAAAATACTCTTTTATTTCAGCGGGCGACAACGTCTCTGAGACTGCCATAATAAAATCGCCTCCCCAACCTCCAAGGCTTTTTACAGCGCCTTTAAAGTCTTTAAACAGCCGCTCCTTGACCGGGGTCTGTTGAATGATATTCCCAATAAAAGACTCGTGAAGCCTGATGTAATTTTCGAGCTGTTTTGCGTTTTTAGCTCTGGCCAATTGAACGCTTAATTCATTGATTTCTTTGAGACTATTTTTCAGGGAGAAGTTTGCTAACTCCTTTTGTTTTAAATAAGCACTTATAGCTTCTCTACTGTCTTGCTTGCTGTTTAAGTGTACAAATACAGATTGTTCTTGTATTGCTTTCCCTAAAGTGATTGGCGCTATTTTTAAGGGTGTTTTTCCGGGATTAATGACAAAAGATATGGGATGTGTTGCACCAGCACATGCAATATCATAGCCTGAACCACCCATGGTTAGGGACAACAATTCATAGGGGTTTACTTCAGCCCAGAGCGCCACATTATGAATGAGTGTAGAAGAACTTCCCAGTCCCCAATCTCTCGGAAATTCTAAGTGGGTACTTACGGAAATACCAGGGCTGTTTTTTAAAAATGTGGGGTTTAGTTTTCTGGCGATTTGTAGCAATTGAATTAAAAATTCAAGTTCGCTATTGCTGTTCTCTTCTTTGGGTTGGTCTAAAAGATCTAGAGAAAAATTGAAATCTCCCCAAATGCTCTGGTCCTTTGAGTAGGCTTTCCATTGTACACAGCCTGTTTGGGTGGATTCGAATTCAAGGTCTTGACCAAAGCGGCAAGGAATAGCAATAGCCTCTGCACCATCTAGTACCAAATACTCACTGGTGAGCAATAGTTTTCCGTGGCTGTAGAACCTGTTGGCCAATCTATTTCTTCTGCCTGTCTCAGGAATTAGATTCATAGCGATCCATTTTTTCTCAAGGTTTTAAAGCTACTGACTACATGACTGTGTGTTGCAGTTTGGTCTTTATAGTAGGCCACCAATTCTACTTTTTCTGTTTCTGTTGCCCCTAATTGGTTTAAGATATTTAAAAGGTGCATTTTCATATGGCCTTTTTGAATTCCACTGGTCACTAAAGAATGCAAGGCTGCGAAATTTTGAGCGAGTCCAGCTACAGCAACAATTTCCATAAGTTGCTTAGCAGAAGGTTTTTGTAAGACAGCCATAGACCATTTCACTAAAGGGTGTAAATTGGTGAGTCCTCCAACGGTTCCTAGCGCCAAAGGCAGTTCTATCCAAAAGCAAAAAACACCATTTTCTATACTAGCATGGGTAAGGCTTGAATAGCTGCCATCTTTAGCGGCATAGGCGTGAACACCAGCTTCAATAGCCCTAAAATCATTCCCCGTTGCTAATACCACAGCGTCTACGCCATTCATAATGCCTTTGTTGTGTGTGACAGCCCTATGTGGTTCTGCTTTTGCAATAGCAACCGCTTGCACCATTTTCTGAGCAAAAATAACACCGGATGCCCCATCAATACCTTCTAAATCTGCTACAGGACAAGATACAGTAGCCCTCACGGTGCAGTTAGGTACATAATTAGAAAGAATGCTCATGACTACTTCTATAGATTGTTCTTCTGCAGAAAATCCATGGTATTGCTGTGCTTCTCTTTTTAAGCTTGTGGCAAATTGCTCCAAACAAGAGTTAATGAAGTTGGCGCCCATAGCATCTGCCGTTTGGAACACAGCATGTATTTGAAAATAATGGGCCAAATCTGAAGTTTTGTCTCTCAACATCAGGTCGCTAATCCCACCGCCACGCTTTTCCATATTAGCAGTGAGTGGGGCGCAGTCTGCCAATAAAATGGGTTTTATATGGGTGAAAAAGGCCTTTAATTTTTTGGGATCACCTTGAAAGAAAAAATGTACTTGGCCTATTTTTTCAGTGCCCAGTACTTCGGTTTTAAATCCGCCTCGCGTTCCCCAAAACTTCGCTGCTTTACTCGCTGCAGCCACAACGGAACTTTCTTCAATAGCCATTGGAATGGCATAAAGCTTGTTGTTGATTAAAAAATTTGGCGCAATTCCGAGGGGCACATAAAAATTACTGAGGGTGTTTTCAATAAATTCATCATGTAATTTTTGCAAGGTCTTGTCCTCATGCCAGTATTGGGTGAGTAGGGATTTTGTTTCAGGATCCCCTTGGGTAAACGTTTGAGATACCCAGTCTATTTTTTCTTCTTTAGAAAGTTTTGAGAATCCTTGAATGGGG
>Ga0102878_1000124_pt1 | contig 30759 bp, 27 predicted proteins | sample Colrivmet1548A02_FD_78447 | JGI IMG/M metagenome (GOLD analysis project Ga0102878, IMG submission 78447) | Estuarine microbial communities from the Columbia River estuary - metaG 1548A-02 | ecosystem: Environmental > Aquatic > Marine > Intertidal zone > Estuary | place: USA: Columbia River...
ATCCATTTCAAAAATAAAGCGAACGGATCCTTTTGCCAGAGCGGCAGACAAAGCGCTTGCATCCGCTGTTGCTAATGCTCCAGCCGGAATGCGTTCAACTGAATCCTCGTAATGCATGGACCCAGTGTGTGGATGAACATCCTCTGGAAGTCCAAGGGAGCGAATAATCACCGCTTTTGCACCGAGTTTTCCTGCTTCCACGGCTCCATTTCCACGAATCGCATAACAGGCTCCGTATGCTTTGAATGTTTGAATTTGTGTCGCATCCATTGCTTGATTTAAAAAGACAATTTTGCCTTTAATCTTGGATGGTTTTGCTTTTTTCAGTTCGTCAATGGTTTTGAATTCAATGACTTCACCTTCCATCGTGCCATTTGTTCCAATGGATCCTCCTAAAGCAAGCAAGTGAACTTTGGTTAGTTGTCCGTCGGATGTTCGAAACCACGCGCTTTCCTTTGTTCCTCTTTCCCAATGTGGGACTTTAATTTCCTGAAGGTAGACACGGTCGAAACCGTAGGTATTCATCTTTGCTTGACTCCATTCGACGGCCATTTGTGCTTCCGATGATCCGCTTAATCTTGGTCCAATGTTTTTACATAACTGACGAAGGTTTTCGTATGATTCACCACGAAGCAAAGCCTCATCATAAATAGAACGTATCATCAACGAGTCTTGTCCAAATAGGACAGTTGACAACGAAAGAATGCAAACGGAAAGTAGGTGTTTCATCAGTGAATTTTGCCATAAAAATAACCAAAATCCACGGGAATCATTTGTAGAGTTAAAATCTAGTACTTTCCGTGGCTCTGACAGGCGAGATTCTTTGTATCTTTGCTCACAAAAAATACGAAGAATGGCTTTAAAATGTGGAATTGTCGGCTTGCCGAATGTTGGAAAATCAACTTTATTTAACTGTTTATCAAATGCAAAGGCGCAATCGGCGAATTTCCCTTTTTGTACCATTGAACCAAATGTGGGAACGACATCCGTTCCAGATCCACGTTTACAGAAATTAGAAGCATTGGTAAATCCAGAGCGTGTTATGCCAACAACGATGGAGATTGTTGACATTGCTGGATTGGTGAAAGGCGCATCGAAAGGTGAAGGACTTGGAAATCAATTCTTGGCAAATATCCGCGAAACAGATGCGATTCTTCACGTACTTCGTTGTTTTGATGACGGAAACATTATCCACGTAGATGGAAGTGTGAACCCAATTCGCGATAAAGAAATCATTGACATCGAGTTGCAATTAAAAGACTTGGACTCTGTGGAGAAAAAGATCCAAAGTTTGTCCCGTGTGATCAAGTCCGGAGATAAAGATGCTGTCAAAGAGAATGAATTGGCACATAAAATCAAAGAAGGATTAGAGCAAGGACGTTCCATTCGTGGTTTGGACTTTACCCGAGAAGAATTTGATATTATCCACACCTTCAACTTAATCACTTCTAAACCAGTGATGTATGTGTGTAATGTGGATGAGGATTCTGTAAAGACAGGAAATGCGCATGTGGATGCTGTAAAAGCAGCTGTTGCAAGTGAAAACGCGGAAGTGATGATCATTGGAGCGAAAATCGAAGCGGACATCACGGAGTTAGAAACATACGACGAACGTCAAATGTTCCTTGATGAACTTGGACTCGAAGAGCCAGGAGTAAACCGTTTGATTCGTCAAGCATATCACTTATTGAACTTACAAACATATTTCACGGCAGGAGTAAAAGAAGTTCGTGCGTGGACCATCCGCAAAGGAATGACAGCGCCACAAGCGGCAGGAGTTATTCACAGTGATTTTGAAAAAGGATTCATCCGCGCAGAAGTGATGAAATACAATGACTTCATTACCTATGGTTCTGAAAGCGCGGTGAAAGAAGCCGGTAAATTTAAAGTAGAAGGAAAAGAATACGTGGTAGAGGATGGTGATGTGATGCATTTCCGTTTCAACGTTTAAAACAAGTTAGGACATGATAGCAGCAAATAATCCAAGTTTACGTTCATGGATTTCGGTTCCAGAAGAATCCGATTTCCCGATTCAAAACCTTCCGTTTGGAGTATTTACGACAAGTGGATCCACAGCGCGTGTGGGAACACGAATAGGCGATACTGTGATTGATTTATCCATTCTTGCAGCATCTGGTCAACTGGAAGTTGCAGGATTTACCGCGGAAGATTTCTCACAGGAATTTTTGAATCCAATGATGAAAAAAGGAAAAGAGGCTACACGTCGTTTGCGTCAGGCTCTATCGGATCTTTTTTCAACGGAGAATCAAGCTGCAGCTACCAATGAATCGATTCAAAAAGCATTGTTTGCGGTGAATGACGTGAACATGTGTATGCCGGTTCAAATTGGTGACTACACAGACTTCTATTCAAGCAAAGAACACGCAACAAATGTTGGAATCATGTTTCGTGATCCAGCAAACGCTTTGTTGCCAAACTGGTTATGGATTCCTGTTGGATACCACGGACGTTCGTCTTCCGTGATTATTTCAGGACAAGATATTCATCGTCCAAAAGGACAAATCAAACCGGATGATAACGAGCCACCGATTTTTGCCGCTTCTCGTCAGGTGGATTTCGAATTAGAAATGGGATTCATTACCTACGATGGAAAATCCTTAGGTGATTCTATTTCAACGACTGAAGCAGAGGATTTTATTTTCGGAATGTGCTTGTTTAATGATTGGTCAGCACGTGATATTCAGAAATGGGAATATGTTCCACTTGGACCATTCCTAGCGAAAAACTTTGCCTCGTCTATTTCCTGTTGGATTATTACCTTAGATGCCTTACAACCATTTGCCGTAGAATCACCAGAACAAGATCCAGCTGTCCTTTCTTACCTCGCGTTTGAAGGAAAAAAATCATACGATATTCAATTAGAAGTCGGATTGACTCCGGAAAATGCAACGGAAAAAATCATTTCTAACTCGAATTTCAAATACATGTACTGGAACATGTCCCAACAATTAGCGCATCATACGGTGAACGGATGTAATGTGCGTTGTGGAGATTTAATGGGTTCAGGAACCATTTCTGGATCTACACCTGATTCCTTCGGTTCTATGTTGGAACTAGCTTGGAAAGGAACGAAACCACTCGCAATGAATGATGGTACAGAAAGACGATTCATTCAAGATGGCGACACCGTCACGATGAGAGGTTTCTGTCAGAATGCTGAAGTTCGAATCGGATTCGGCGAAGTAAAAGCGAAAATTTTACCTGCGAAATAAATGCAAGACTACGACTCTTCAACGATTGACCTAGAACTCGAACGCATCGAAATATTGAATGCGTTCAAAGGCTTGTTGCGAGCCATGAAGGACAGAAGTCGCGAGGAGACAAAAATGGTGCGTAAAGCCTTCGATATTGCACTCGAAGCGCACAAGGACATGCGTCGCAAATCTGGCGAACCATACATTTACCATCCAATTGCTGTTGCGCGCATATGTGCGGAGGAAATGGGACTAGAGCCCATCGCTGTTGCCTGTGCATTGCTGCACGATACAGTGGAGGATACGTACATTACCTTACAAGACATTGAAGACATTTTCGGTTCAAAAGTGAGGGCGATTATTGATGGACTCACGAAGATTCCAGAAGTTTTCGACGAGAATACGTCCATTCAAGCGGAGAATTTCCGTAAAATGATTCTCACCATTTCCGATGATTTTCGTGTCGTACTCATCAAACTAGCGGATCGACTGCACAACATGCGAACCTTAGCGAGTATGAAAGTCGAAAAGCAATTAAAAATTGCATCAGAAACACGCTTTCTGTATGCGCCTTTGGCTCATCGATTGGGATTGTATCCCATCAAAACAGAATTGGAAGATCTTTCCATGAAGTACTGTGAACCCGAGGTTTTTAAGGAGATTGACTCCAAATTGAAAAGCACACAGGACGTCCGAAATCGATTTATTCGTCGTTTCGTTGCGCCCATCAAAGAAGAACTAGAAAACCAAGGATACCATTTCGATATCAAAGCACGTCCAAAGTCGATTTTTTCGATTTGGCGCAAAATGCAATCGAAAAATGTTCCCTTCGAAGAAGTATTTGATTTGTTCGCCTTGCGCATTATTGTCGATTCGCCATATGAATTGGAAAAGGCGGACTGTTGGCGCATTTATAGTGTGGTGACTGACTTTTATCAGCCGAGTCCTGATCGTTTGCGCGACTGGATTTCCACGCCTCGTGCAAATGGATACGAATCCTTGCATACGACGGTCATGTCTCCACAGGGACGTTGGGTAGAGGTGCAAATTCGTTCCAAGCGAATGGATGACATCGCTGAACATGGATTAGCGGCACATTACAAGTACAAAGAATCGAAAACGGACGAAAACAAATTCGATCGATGGATTGCGGAAATCCGTGATTTATTGGATAGTCCAGACATGAATGCATTGGACTTCGTCAATGACTTCAAGCTGAACTTGTTCAATGATGAAATATACGTGTTTACTCCAAAAGGAGAATTGCGCGTGTTGCCAATCGGCTCCACAATTTTAGATTTTGCATACGACATCCACACGGAAATCGGGGGTCGTTGCATTGGCGCAAAGGTCAACAACCGATTGATGCCTTTAAGCTATCAGTTGTTAAACGGAGATCAATTGGAGATTTTAACCTCCAAAAAACAAAAACCGAACGATGAATGGTTGAAATTCGTCGTGACGGCACGTGCGAAGCAAAAGATTAAATCTTCACTAAACGAGGAACGAAAACAAATTGCTTCTGACGGTAAGGAAATTTTAGAGCGCAAATTCAAGCAGTTTAATGTGCGCATGAATCCAGAAAACATTCAATATTTAACGAACCATTTTCATGTTTCGACCATCAGTGAGTTGTATTTCCGAATTGCAAAAGGTAAAGTTGATTTGTCCAAACTACGTGAATTAGAAGTTGTTGGAGGATTGTTGCAGTCACAGCGTAAAATTCAATCGAAAAAAATCAATAGTGGTTCTGAAGAAGGAACGTTTGAAGGAATCAACACCGATAAGGACACCATCATTATTGGGGAAGACTTTAAAGGCTTTGATTACCAGTTAGCGCGCTGTTGCAATCCGATTCCTGGAGATAAGATTTTTGGTTTCATCACGATTAGTAGTGGAATTAAAATCCACCGCTACAATTGTCCAAATGCCGTTCACTTAATGTCTAAACTGGCATACCGTTGCCTCAAAGCGAAGTGGGAGGGAGAGCAATTGGTAGAACGCATTGCGGCGATTCGCATTGTGGGAATTGACCAATTGGGAATGGTAAACCGTTTGACGGAAATTATCTCCAAACAAAACCACGTGAACATGAAAAGTATTTCATTTGAAACGAACGATGGTGTTTTCGAGGGAAGAATCAAAGTACTTGTTTACGATACAGCGCAATTGGAACAGTTAACACGTAAATTCGAAGAAGTGGAAGGTGTTCAGCGTGTAACTCGTTGGGATTCCGCAGAAGGCGAGGAGATTCAGTAATCTTTGCGAATAGAGTAGGGGTCTTTCGGTTTCAAAAGTGGATTCCACGAAAATCCTTTGATGAATTGTTCTTCTGGTTTGATTTGATTCATTGGATAAAAAATCCCATCTGGTTTGTCGTAATAGGTAATGGATTTCACTTCTCCACTGTCTAGTTCCACCAATAAATCGGAAGCAAACAAACGATTCATTCCTTTTCTAATTTTGACTAAACTCGTATCTGTTTTCTTTTCTTCTTCCGGATAGAAGATGGTCCAGGCATTTCCTTTGGCATCCGCTTTTATGAGTTCATTATTGACAAAATATGCGGTCATGGTTCTACCTGCCAGTTGATTGTAGTATTTTCCAGAGTCTATTTCCATCACCGCACTTGCCTGATCGATGATTTCTATTTGCTTCAAAGAACTATCTTGCATAGATATTTTCATGGTAAGTCCTTTCAATTCAGCGTTCTGTGACCAAACAATGGGTTTACTTCGAAGAAATAATTCTTCTGTTTTTGGATCGTAACGTGCGGAATCACAGATGCCTTGCATTCCTTGATTGTACATTCGAACATTTCGATGTGCGATGGTTTCCGTCGTTCGATTCAGGCTGTCCTTGTGCATGATTAAACTATCCGCATGCAAGTATAAGGTGTCTCCGTCGTAAACTTTAAAGGCAAGCGTATTTCCGGTTAAATAGGCTATGTGAAGGCTATTACTCGACTTTGCTTTGTTTCCCATGAACACCATGTTCTGGGTAAAATCTTTGTAAAACACATTTCCTCTTCCTTCGTAATTGTTGAGTTTCGTATTTAAAAACAAGGTATCGCCCTTGATGATGCTGGTCTTTTGGATCACTTCCGCTTGCTTGTACAAAACACCTTCTTCAGTCTGTACGTGAAACCAACCTTTGCGACAGTGAATGGTAATACTGTCGTTTTGCATGGTCGATGGACCATAGAAATAGAGTTTCTGTTGTTCGTAGGCAAATTGTAGGGTATCTGTGGTGACTTTTAAGTCATTTTTCAGGTATTTTACGTCTCCGCTAAAAAAGAAACTTCCGTTGTTCGGGTAGAAATATCCGAGCGTACTTGTGATGCGTTCGTTCGAAACAATGGATTCTATGCGTCCTTTGTTTCGGTAGATGGCTCTTCCTCGTTTCGCGTCGTAATCAAGTGAGTCAGAACTCAATTTATATTCCTGATCACGAACTTTGACGTCTCCCCAAAGTTTTGCGTACTTGTTGGCTTCGTCGTAATAAAGCGAATCACAGTAAAGATTGACATCGCCTTTACGGATGTGCACGTTACCGTATGCCCGGACAATTTTTTCTTTATCCTGGTAGTCAGCGGAATCACAGTACATGGTGTTGCCATGATAAGCGAAGCTCACGCTTCCAACGAGTCGGTGTTTTCCGGTGGCTTTGTTGTAATAGATTTTTTCAGTACCGGGAAGTAATTCCAGTGTTTTCTTTTGCGCACATACCTTTCCACCCAAAAAAAATGCGCTCAAGAAGAGCGCAATTTGTATGAATGGTTTCATGTTCATTTTAGTTATTAGCTAAAGTTTGTTTTCTGTCAGGCCCAACAGATACAACGTTGATTGGCACGTTTAATTGTGCTTCTAAATACGTCACATAGTTTTTTAAGGCATCCGGAGCTGATTCATAGTCAGACAATTCAGTTAAATCGCAGTTCCATCCTTCTAATTCCTCATAAACAGGTGTGAATTCCAAATCACTGACATCAAAAGGGAAATCGTACACCTTTTCGCCATTGACCAAGTAATGTGTACAAACACTGATTTTATCGAAAATACTGAGTACGTCTGCTTTCATCATGGAAAGTTCCGTTACACCGTTGATCATAATCGCATAGCGCATTTGAACAAGGTCAATCCATCCGCAACGACGTGGACGTCCAGTTGTCGCTCCAAATTCACGTCCTTCTTTACGGATTTCTTCACCTACTTCGTCATCTAATTCAGTAGGGAATGGGCCACTTCCAACGCGCGTACAGTACGCTTTAAAAATACCAATAACTTTTCCAATGCGTGTTGGCGCAATTCCTAGTCCAGTACATGTTCCAGCAGTAACCGTATTTGAGGAAGTAACAAATGGATACGTTCCAAAGTCGATGTCCAACATGGTTCCTTGAGCACCTTCCGCAAGAACACGTTTTCCGTTCAACAAAGCGGTATTCAAGTAATGCTCGCTGTCTACTGCTTGTAATTTTTTAAGTGATTCGATGGCGTCCATCCATGGTTTTTCCAAAGAAGAAAGGTCATATTCGAATCCTTCGTAATGTTTTAACATCCCTACATGTTTTTCCACGAGGGCATCGTATTTTTCTTGGAAGTTTGGAGAGAAAATATCTCCAACACGTAAACCGTTTCTTCCCGTTTTATCCATGTACGTTGGTCCAATTCCTTTAAGAGTGGATCCAATTTTATTTTTTCCTTTTGCTGTTTCTGACGCAGCATCAAGTAATCTATGTGTTGGTAAAATCAAATGCGCTTTTTTGGACAACAATAAGCGATTCGCAAAATCAATGTTGAATGGCGCTAACTTGTCTAATTCTCCTTGGAAAATAACTGGATCGATTACGACACCGTTTCCAACAAGATTCACCACATTTGGATGAAAAATTCCAGATGGGATTGTATGAAGTACGTGTTTTATTCCGTTAAACTCAAGTGTGTGTCCGGCATTTGGTCCACCTTGAAAACGCGCAATAATATCATAATCAGGTGTTAACACATCGACAATTTTCCCTTTGCCTTCATCACCCCATTGTAATCCTAACAGTACATCTACTTTCATGCTTATTTTTTAAAGTATGCTTTGACTTCCATCAGTGTGTTTGCCATGTGAAACACTTGATTGATTTTCGTCAGTTCAAAAATTTTTGTTAATTGATCATTTACATTCAATACGACAACATCTCCTTGATTCAATCTTGCTCTTGTCAATACTTTGACAAAAAAAGCAATACCAGAGGAATTGACATAAGATAGGTTTGCTAAATCCAAGACAACATTCCAATTTGTTAGGGTCTTGAGTAATTCATTTGCATCAGCTAGGTCCGCATCCGACATCAACTTGCCTTCAAAAGACAACATTGAATAATCCATATCGACGAGCAGATTCACCTTCATCTTTATGATTTTGGTTTATTTTTCACACCGTAAAAATAGAGAGAGTGGTGTTGAACGGTTACTTGAAAAAGTTCTTCGATTGTTGCTTTAATTTGCTGAATTCGCGGATCACAAAATTCAATCACTTCACCGGTATCTGTACATATGACGTGGTCATGTTGTTTGGAACCATGAGACTTTTCGAACTGTGCTAAATTCTTTCCAAATTGATGCTTTGTCACCAGGTTACAGGCTAAAAGCAATTCGATGGTGTTGTAAAGTGTTGCACGAGAAACGCGGTAATTATGATTTTTCATTTTGATGTAGAGCGTTTCAATATCAAAATGACCTTCGTATTGGTATATCTCTGCTAGAATAGCAAAGCGCTCTGGAGTTTTTCTGTGGCCGTTCTGTTCGAGGTATGCCGCGAAAATATCCTTTACTGTCCCTGAAAGTTCTGTTATATTCATAATTTAAGCAGAACAAATTTACGTATTAATTTAGTTGGTAAACAGATAAGTACAGATGAATGTCCTTAGGTTATTAACACCTTTTTCACGTTTATGGACAAAAAAAAAGGGAGGCGAACCTCCCTTTATCTTATTGTAAAAAGACTTATTCGCCTTTCTCCATTTTTTGTTTCAATTCAGCCAATCCACCTAAATCACCTAATGTTGATTTTTCAGTATTTTGGTTGATTGCTTTCACTGCTTGATCAGTAGAGTTACCATTTCCACTATTTCCACTTCCTCCAGCTGATTTTTTACCAGCTTTCGTCATTGTTGGTTTATCTTCACCTTCTTCAAACATACGTGTGTGAGAAAGAACAATTTTCTTCGCGTCCTTGTTGAATTCAATCACTTTAAAGTCAAGGATTTCTTCCATTTTCGCATTAGAACCATCTTCTTTTTTCAAGTGTTTAGCAGGACAAATTCCTTCAACACCGTAAGGAAGAGCAACGATACCAGACTTATCTTTCATATCGATGATTGTTCCACTGTGTACAGTACCTTCAGCGAAAGTTGCTTCAAACACATCCCATGGATTTTCTTCCAATTGTTTGTGTCCTAAAGAAATACGACGGTTATCGCGATCGATTTCTAAAACAACAACTTCCATTTCTTCTCCTACTTTACAGAATTCAGATGGATGTTTGATTTTCTTTTGCCAAGAAAGGTCAGAGATGTGAATTAATCCATCAACTCCTTCTTCTAACTCAACGAATACACCGAAGTTAGTGAAGTTACGTACTTTCGCCATGTGACGAGAAGATACAGCATATTTCACTTCGATATCATTCCATGGATCTGGCATCAATTGTTTGATACCTAAAGACATTTTACGCTCTTCGCGGTCTAATGTCAAAACTACTGCTTCTACGCTATCTCCAATTTTCATGAAGTCTTGTGCAGAACGTAAGTGTTGAGACCAGCTCATTTCAGAAACGTGAATTAATCCTTCAACACCAGCAGCAATTTCAATGAATGCACCGTAATCTGCCATGACAACAACTTTACCAGTTACTTTGTCACCAACAGCGATGTTTGTATCCAATGAATCCCACGGATGTGGTTGCAATTGTTTCAATCCTAAAGCGATGCGTTTTTTGTCATCATCAAAGTCAAGAATAACTACATTGATTTTTTGATCCAATTCTAACATCTCTTCTGGATGCGAAACGCGTCCCCAAGAAAGGTCTGTAATGTGAATCAATCCATCTACACCACCTAAATCGATGAACACACCATAAGAAGTAATGTTTTTCACAATACCTTCTAATACTTGTCCTTTTTCTAATCCAGAGATGATTTGTTTTTTCTGCTCTTCTAATTCCGCTTCGATAAGCGCTTTGTGAGATACAACTACGTTACGGAACTCTTCATTGATTTTCACAACTTTGAACTCCATGTTTTTACCTACGTAGATATCGTAATCACGAATTGGTTTCACATCAATTTGAGAACCTGGTAAGAATGCTTCGATACCAAATACATCAACGATTAATCCACCTTTCGTACGACATTTAACGAAACCAGTGATGATTTCACCTGTACGTAATACATCGTTCACACGAATCCATGCGCTGTGCATACGTGCTGTACGGTGAGAAACAACTAGCTGACCAGTTTTGTCCTCGCGACACTCAACGTAAACATCTACTACATCTCCAATTTTTAAATCTGGATTGTAACGGAATTCGTTCGCTGCAATAACACCTTCAGATTTGTAACCGATGTTCACGATTACTTCTTTCTTGTTTAATAATGCAACTGTACCTTGGATTACTTCTTTCTCATTGATAGAAGTTAAGGTTTTTTCGTAAACATCAGATAATTCTGATCTTTCGATTTTGGTATAGCCGTCTAATTGTAACGCTTCCCAATCAAAATCTGCAGCTCCCTGCATTTCAATATTCTTTGCCATGTGGCTTAATAATTTGTATTTCAGAACCCCTAATTTCCCGAAAGGATGAAACATTTTTTGTTGTGATTAGGGCACAACTTCCTCTTTTGAGGGTGCAAATATAGCAATAATTCCTTTAAAACATGGGATTTTATCAATTCAATTGAAACTTTCTGTGATTCTTTTTGTCCGTTCGAATCGGTTTTAGTTATCAGCGATGTTTTTCGGGAAAATAGAGAAGGTTTTGAATTGCTCTCCTTGAAAACTCATACAGGTTTTCCAAAGCTTGTCAGTTGGCGTGAAAAATAAGCTTTCTAAACTTAAATTTGTAGTGCTAATCCAAGATCGCTCCTTGATTTCCTGTGCTAATTGCCCTTTTCCCCAACCGGAGTAACCAAGGAAAAATCGGATTTTAACAAGGATCCCCGGGTCGATTTCGATTATCTCCAAAAGTTCTGCGAGATCGCCACCATAAAACAATCCAGGAAGAATTTCCTCACTGGAATCAATTCCCGGAATCATGTGCAGATAAAATAAACTGTTGTTCGCAACGGGACCACCAAAATAAATAGGTATGGAATCAGGCGCGATGTCCATAAGGTCTTTTAATTGTACTTTGGATTGGTGATTTAACACAAATCCAAACGATTCAGCATCAGAATGTTCGCACATTAAAACAACTGAACGTTCGAAATGCGGATCCTGGAGAAATGGTTCCGACAATAGCACGCTTCCTTTTGAAGGGAGAATGCCATTCACAAAATCGATGGTGTCTTTGAGTTTCATAGTTGATTTAATCAAACGAACTTAGTCAATAAATATTTCATTTGAGATTGATTTTTTGTGAAATATTTGCGCTTTTTTTAACGGTAGCTTCCTTTTGAGTTATGCTCAAATCAATTAAAGGAATTAACTTTGGAAGCAATTACGTTTGTTTTACTCATGAACTTCACTTGAACGAACAAACACTAAATGAATGACCACAGCACACAATTATGGCTCAAAAACCAGCAATACCAAAGGGAACAAGGGATTTTTTACCAAATGAGGTAGCGAAAAGAACCTACTTATTTGAATCCATTAAAACGGTTTTTAAACGATATGGATTTGCACCAATTGAAACACCAAGTTTTGAGCTTTCCAGCACACTCATGGGTAAATATGGTGAAGAAGGAGATCGCTTGATTTTTCGCATCCTTAATTCTGGCGAGAAAATGCGCAAGGCAGATTTAGAAGCACTTGCGAATGACAATTTACCGAAATTCGCTTCGTCGCTTGCTGAAAAAGCACTGCGTTACGATTTAACTGTTCCGTTTGCGCGCTTTGTGGTACAACACCAACACGAACTGACTTTTCCATTTAAACGCTTTCAAATTCAGCCAGTTTGGAGAGCAGATCGTCCACAGCACGGTAGATACCAAGAATTCTTTCAATGTGATGCAGATGTCGTAGGTTCGGATTCCTTGCTTTGTGAAGTGGAACTGATTCAAATTTTTGATGATGTGCTCACACATTTGAATATTCCTTCATTTACGATCAAACTGAATAACCGCAAGATTTTAAGTGGAATCGCTGAAGTTTGTGGTGAAGCAGATCGCATTATTGATTTGACTGTTGCCATCGATAAACTGGATAAAATAGGCGAGGAAGGAGTTTTGAATGAACTTTCTCAAAAAGGAATCAGTGATTCAGCTGTAGAGAAAATTAAACCGCTCTTTCAATTTGCAGGAAGTAATCAGGAAAAGCTTCAACTCATGCGTTCATATCTTGCAAATTCCGAAGTTGGAAAGAAAGGAATTGAAGAGTTAGAATACGTGATGAATATCGTTGATTCAATGGGACTTAAGCGTGCTGATTTAGAGTTTGACTTAACATTAGCGCGTGGATTGAATTATTATACCGGAGCAATTTTTGAAGTGAAAGCAAACAACGTGAACATGGGTTCTATTTGTGGTGGTGGACGTTACGATGATTTAACGGGACTTTTCGGTTTGAAAGGGTTATCGGGTGTGGGAATTTCGTTCGGCGCTGACCGCATCTACGATGTGATGACGGAATTAAATTTGTTTCCAGCGTCTGTAACCAAAGGACTAAAAGTACTTTTTATAAACTTCGGAGAGGCGGAAGTGTCTACCTGTTTAACTTTAGCACGAGAATTACGTGAAAACGATATTGATTGTGAGGTTTATCCAAGCTCAGCAAAGATTCAAAAGCAAATGAAATATGCGAATGATCGTTCTGTTCAATATGTCGTGCTCTTGGGTGAAGAAGAATTAAAAGCTAAAAACCTCATTCTAAAAAATATGTCAACAGGTGAGCAAGAAACGCTTGACTACGAATCATTTACAACTAAACTATTGAGCTTATGAAAGTATTTTTTGTCTTAATAACATCTTTGACCTTGTTCGCATGCGGTGCGTCAAGTACAAAAGGGAAATGGAACGAGGAAGATCGAAAAGAAGCGTTGAAAGATGTGAAAGAATTCTCTAGTGCCTTGGAAACAGTTGGATCAGCAAAGGACCAATGTTTTGATTGTTACATCGATAGTTTAGAGAAAATCTATGATAACTACGATGCGGCAAAGAAATTGAACGAAGATGATCGTTTAAGTATCTTAATGGATTGCGCGATTCAATACATCCATTTCGATTAAAAAAAAATCACCACAAAAAAATAGTCCCTACAGCAACGTCGGGACTATTTTTTTTGTGGTCTAATAATCCTCCTACCAGATCTTAGCGATTTTCTTCGCATCGTTGCGCATCACTCGTCCTTCTTTGACATCAAATGCTTCGAAGAATTCTGGACAATTTTTCAATGGACCATTCACACGATACATTCCAGGAGAATGTGGGTCATTCGCAATGCGATTTTTCATTTCTTCATCCGTGTACTTGATTTTCCATAACTGAGCGTAAGCGATAAAGAAACGTTGTGCTGGCGTAAATCCTTCACGAACTTCATTTGCCTTGTACTCAGCGGTTCTTTTGTACGCATAGAACGCCATGGTGAGTCCTCCAAGGTCCGCAATATTCTCTCCCATGGTCAATTCTGGATTCACACATTGATCTTCCATTGGACAAAACGCTGCGAATGTTTCACCAAGAATTTTCGTTTTTTCACCGAAAGATTGTAAGTCTTCTTCTGTCCACCAATTTTTAAACGAACCATCTGCAGCAAACTTTGCACCCATGTCATCAAAACCATGCGTGAATTCGTGTCCGATCACCATTCCAATTCGACCATAATTGACAGCATCCTCCGATTTCTCATCAAAGAACGGTGCCTGCATGATTCCCGCTGGGAAAGCGATTTCATTTAAAAGTGGATGATAGTAAGCGTTCACCATGTGTGCAGGCATTCCCCATTTTTCTTTGTCAACATCTTTCGTTAAGTCAGCAAAGTTTTTTCGCACACTAAAGCGGTTCATTTCTTTCACATTCGCCAGGTAATTATCAGATGAGAAATTTAAGCTAGAATAATCTTCCCATTTATCCGGGAATCCAAGTTTGCGTCCGATCGAGGAAAGTTTGTTCAATGCTTCTTTTTTCGTTGCATCGGACATCCAATCTAGGTTTTCTATGCGTTCTTTGAATACAGCTAATAAATTATCTACCATTTCATTAACACGTGCTTGTGCTTCCTTAGAGAAGTGTCTTTCAACAAAAGCTTTTCCTAGCAGTTCTCCAATCTCGATGTTGGTGATTTCGTCAATCGCCTTTTCATTTAAGGGTTTTTGAACTTTTTTACCGCTTAATGTTGTCCCGTAAAAATCAAAGTTCAGTGCAACAAATTGCTCATTTAAACTTCCAGCATAGTGGTTTAATACATTCCATTTTAGGTAGTTTTTCCAAGTTGAAATGGATTCTCCTTCTAACAATTTCGCAACTTTCATTAAGTAATCAGGATTACTGACGATAATGGTGTCAGGAATCTGACAACCAACCGTTGAGAAATAATAACGAAGATCAAAAGATCCCAACAAGTTGATGGTTTCCTTTAAACTTTTTTTGTTGTATGTTTTTTCAGGAATTCTCATTTCCGCCGGACTCATCATGGATTCTGCCAGTTTTGTTTCGAATCCAACGATTTCCTCACTCATTTTTTGCGCTTGTTCGGTTTCGTAACCAAGAAGGACAAAAGACTTTGTGATGTGTCGTTTGTATGCTTGAAGAATTTCCTTTTTGTTTTCTGTCAAATAATAATCTTTGTTTGGTAAGCCAATTCCACCTTGACCCATGTAGGCAGCGTTCTTTGTGACATTTTTCATGTCTTGTCCAACACCAAAACCAAAAACGGAGCCAATTCCATCGCGGTGATTCATGGCGATTGAAGTGACAATAAAGTCCTTTCTATTGATGGAATCAATGCGACTTAATTCTGCTTTTATTCCAGATATTCCCAACTGATTTCTGCGCTCCATATTCATGAAGGAGGCGTAGTAAGAACCAAGTAATTGATTCTGAGAACCTTTTGTTCCTTGATTAGCTTTCGCGTCCTCCAAGATGGATGTTAATTTCTTTTTATTTTCTTGATCTAATTCATTGAAACTTCCCCAGCGAGATTCGGATGCAGGAATTTCATTGTTTTTTACCCAGTTTCCATTCGCGAAAAGAAAGAAATCATCTTGTGGTTTGATGGTCTGGTCTAGATAGTCCATGCTGATGGTGTTGAAATTCCCACTTGAAAGGGAAACTTCTTTTTTTGCGCAAGAGCTGATTAAAATTAAACTCGAAACAGCAAGTAAACTTTTGTGTAACATGTGTATTAATTAAGAGGTGTATATAACATTTCAACGTGTGGAATTCCATCTTCTTCATAGTCCTTTCCCGTAGAGAAGAACAAATGCCCGTTGTAAAATCGTTCGAGGTGTTTTTGTGCGGAAATGCGCACAGGGACTCTTCCAAATTCTTTTTCGCAAAAAGCCATGCATTTGTTCATGAGTTCGTGTCCTTGCCCGTTCCCACGAAGTTCTTCTTGCAGGACAACTCTACCGATGGATACTTCACCGTAAGAAATCCCAGGAGGAAGAATGCGTGCGGTCGCAACAATATTCCCCATTCCATCACGACAAATGAGGTGGTAACATTTTTTATCCTTTCCATCAAGGTCTTGGTAAATGCAATTTTGTTCAACGACGAATGTTTTGAGTCTAACTGCTACGATATCATGAAACTCGACGACGCTGAGCTCATTAAAGTGTTTGCATTGAAAATTTAAATTCATGGCCTAAAATTAGCGCTTTTTTTAGTTGACCGTTCGCAATAGACTCGAATTTACGAGTTGATCCGGTGAAATCATAGGTTCCTCATATGGAATATCGTTTCCGTAGCGTTCCTTCATGATTTTGCGAACAATCGGACCATCGATGTTAAATTCCCTCAACGCTTTTGGATTCGCTAGTTTGATGTGACACGCATTCCAATATCCTTTGTAAACTAATTCCGAACAGTACATTTCTTTATCGGACCAATTGAATTTACCATCGTAATTTTTACCAAATTGCTCGACAGTATAACTTTTCAAGGCTTTAATACCATTTTCAGTTAAGAGTAAAGAGTCTTTTAGTCGTTTCACAACGAATTCACCATTGACACCACTTTCAATCCACTCGTCCAAACGACGCTTACCGACAGGTTGTACAGCTTCATACACATACGCGACATTGTTTTCGTAAAAGATAATGCCACAATGGGAGTAAGGTGATTGAGTCGCTTCCTCAATTGCTGCGCTTTGTCGCGATGGCGAAGATTGAAAAATAAGATCTCCATCACGGTATTGTTGTGAGCAAGCGGATAAAGGCAAAACAATCAAGAATAGGTAAAAGATGTGTTTCATTTTTCTCTTTTAATAAGAACCAAAATACCGTCTCAGGAACCATTCCCCGGCTAGCATTAAGAACAACAAAGCAAAAGCGATCAAATAATCGAGCAAATCATCAAAGGTGTGATCCTCATAAGTGACGGTTGCAATGTCGTTTCGCTTTGCCAATTCATCCAACATGCTTCGGTAGGAGGAAAGCGCATGGAAAGAACCATTCGATTGTTTGGACAGTTGTTTTAACGTGCCATGATTCGCAAAGGATTCTAATTTTTCTAATTGAATTTCCTCCACGATGAATTCTCCCGTCTTTGCGTATTTCTTGCCGTTAAACGTGGTACTTGCTTTCCAAGAATACTTCCCTGGATTCAATTTCCCTTGGTTCAATTTGTACACACTACCTGCAATGGCAAATTGAGATTTGTATTGTTTTCCTTTGTCGCTCGTGAGAACGAAGTCAATTTTAGGTCCAGTGATTGGTTCCATGGAGGCATTGTAGAAGGACGCCGTGACAATCAGTTCTTCTTCGCTGTTCATGCGTTTCGGTAGTTGGACACGCAATCCCATGCCTTGGTTTTTCACCATCAAATAATTCGCGATTTTCCCAATAAATTCATTGAAAACATCATGGTTTTGATGACGAATGAAATCATTCAGTCTCCAACGCCAAATTCCTTCTCCAAAGATGACACCGTTCTTCACTTTCTCTCCTTTCGTGAAAAAGAGCAGTGGATCATTCTTTTTAATTTGACCTATTCGTTGAAACAACAAGATTTCTGCACTTGGATCCACCTTAATTGCGCCAAACTTTGCGGTCAACGGTGGGAGGAAGTCAATGGAGGATTTGCACGCTTCACTTAATTCGAATGCGTTAAACCCGCTATTGAAAGTTGGTTCTAGTTCTTCAGATTGACTAGAACTATTCGATTTTAATCCGATGGACAATTTCGCGATTTCATTCGCATCCGTTTGTTGTCCAATCACATAAAGAATTGGAATTCCAGCTGAACGAAGGCGTTGGTGTTGAGCGGGATCAAATTGAATTCCCGGTTCATGCCAGATGACCAAGTCCACTTTGTTGATGTTCTGATCCCAATCCTTCAGCATCATGCTTTTTACTTCGTAATTTTCATTGCGCTCCAACACGTCTTTGAACGCACTCATGTCCGGATGCGGAGCGGCAGAAAGCAATAAAATTTTACTTCTGGCATCAACCACTTCAATGTAAAAATTCCTACGGTTATTTTTGATTGAATATTCACCGTTTAGATTGGAAATGACAGCCGTGTAAGACTGAACTCCGACCTTATCTGCTTTCAACTGAAAGTCCACTTGTTTAAAGTTCTTTTTCTGATTTCCGTAAGCAATGGTTTGACTTGCTACTGTTTTTCCATTGTGTAAAATGATCACAGTTGCACTTTTTCCCGCTAGTTTAAAGGATTCAATATCCACTTCCACAGGGAAGTCGTTGTTTAAATAAGCCAAATCATTTGCCGACACATTTTTCACGAAATGATCTCTTTTCGGCGTTGTGTCTCCCACTGCCAAGGTAAATACCGGTGTCAGATTTAATTTTTCAGCAGCATAACTTGGATTCGATCCAACATTGTAATTTCCATCTGAAATCAAGGCAACACCACCGACGTTTCGGTTGTAAAACTGTGTGTTGATGGCTTCAAATCCAAGTTCAAGGTTTGTGCTTTTTTCGTTAAATTGAATTTGATTTGTTCCCTGCTCGCTTCCAATCGTCCATTCAATGAGTTCAAATTGATCAGCGTAACGTTCTGTCAATTCCTTGCGGTAACTTTCAAGATTTTTATCCACGGACGAACTATCCTTAAAGTTCTTCATCGAGGATGAATTATCTACAAGTGTGATAAAAATGGGCTTTTCATCGCGAAAATGCGTTGCTTCGAAAACGAGTCCGAGTAAGAGCAATCCAATTAAAAACAGTGAGGAAAAGCGCAACGATTTCATCAGCGTCTTTTTCCATCCGGCTAAATCGGTGAACCAACTCACTTTTTGGTAATAAAAATAAGTCAACACAAAGGATAAAAGTCCAATCGGAACAAGCCACCAAAGTGAGAAATCTGTGAGTAAATGCATGGCTCCAAAAATAAGGACAATTCCGGAAATGTCGCGATTTCTTTTCTGTTTAAAATCAAATTCAAAAAAGGAATCCGTAAATTCGTGAAAATTTTCAAGCATATGTCAAAAACAGTTTACATCGTTGCTGCGGCAAGAACTCCAATGGGAGCATTCATGGGCGGCTTATCAAGCATTCCTGCAACCCAATTAGGATCTGTAGCAATCAAAGGAGCATTAGAAAAAGGAAACGTAGATGCGAGTATCATTGATGAAGTATTTATGGGGAATGTACTACAAGCTGGAGTTGGTCAAGCACCGGCTCGTCAAGCAGCTCTTGGTGCTGGACTAGGAAATAATGTTCCATGTACAACCGTAAACAAGGTATGTGCATCCGGAATGAAAGCGATTATGCTTGGAGCACAATCCATTCTTGCAGGTGATAACCATGTGGTTGTGGCAGGTGGAATGGAGAACATGTCTCAAGTTCCACATTACCTAGACGGACGCAACGGAGTGAACTTCGGAAACATTACCATGTTAGACGGAATCACGAAAGATGGACTTTTAGATGTGTACAGCAAAGTACCAATGGGTAACTGTGCTGAATTATGTGCGAAAGAACACAATATTACACGTGAGGATCAAGATCAATTCGCTGTGGATTCCTACACAAAAGCAGCAAATGCTTGGAAAGCAGGTCGATTCAACAACGAGATTGTTGCTGTTGCTGTTCCTCAACGTAAAGGAGATCCAATCATGGTTTCGGAGGATGAAGAATATAAAAACGTCTTTTTGGATAAAATTCCATCTTTACGTCCTGCGTTCGACAAAGAAGGAACGATTACTGCTGCGAATGCATCGACATTAAACGATGGAGCTTCAGCATTGGTTTTAGCTTCGGAAGAAGCAGTTGCGAAATTTGGTTTGACACCAATCGCTAAAATCGTTAGTTACGCAGATGCAGCACAAGCACCAGAATGGTTTACAACTGCACCTTCATTGGCGATTCCTAAAGCGTTAGCAAAAGTAAACATGACTGTTGCAGATGTTGATTTCTGGGAATTGAACGAAGCGTTTGCTGTTGTTGGTATTGCGAATACGAAAATCTTGGAAATCGATCCAGCGAAGGTTGATGTAAACGGTGGTGCAGTAGCACTTGGACACCCACTTGGAAACTCAGGATCTCGTGTGATCGTTACCTTGATCAACGTCCTAAAACAAAACAACGCAAAAATTGGTGGAGCTGGAATTTGTAACGGTGGTGGAGGTGCATCCGCAATGATCATCGAGAACATCTAAAAAACAGAATCATCTAAATTCATATAAAAGGGCAGGAGTTGATCCTGCCCTTTTTTGTTTTTTGTATTTTTATTGAATGAGAACAGTTCTATTCCTTCTTTTTATTCTTCCAACGATTCTTCGTGCGCAAAACAGCAACTTGATTCCCTTTGTCAATCCATTAATTGGAACGAAAAACGCTGGACACACCTTTCCCGGAGCAACAGTTCCATTTGGATCCGTTCAGTTGAGTCCAGATACGGACACCATTCCGATGTTAGTGAATGGACAATATCAAAAAGATGTCTATCGTTATTGTGCAGGATATCAATACGATGACTCAAGTATTGTTGGGTTTTCGCATACCCATTTTAGTGGAACAGGTCATTCTGATTTAGGTGACATTCTTCTCATGCCAAATTCAGGTTCGATTCAATGGAATCCTGGAACGGCAAGTCAGACGAACAAAGGATATCGATCGCGCTTTTCACACGAGAATGAACAGGCTCAAGCGGGATTCTATCGAGTTTATTTGGATGAACCGAAGGTTCAAGTGGAATTAACAAGCACAGAACGCGTTGGAATTCATCATTATCAATTTCAAGAGGGAAAAGACAATCATGTTTTGATGGATTTGACACATGGAATCTACAATTATGCGGACAAAAATGTTTGGTGCTTTATCCGAATGGAAAACGATACGTTAATTACTGGCTATCGTCAAACAAACGGTTGGGCTCGCTCACGAACGGTGTATTTTGCGATTTCCTTTTCAAAACCCATCACCGAATATGGATTTAAAAACGTAAAACCAACTGCCTACAATGGATTTTGGAGAAAGTTTGATGTCGAACACAATTTTCCTGAAGCGGCAGGAGAAGGATTAAAAGCCATTTTTAAATTTGGAAGTGAAACGGATGTTCAAATAAAAGTTGCCTTGTCCTCAGTGGATATCGACGGCGCATTGTTAAACTTAAAAACAGAATGTCCACATTGGAATTTCAATTCCTACGTGGAAGATGCCCAAGAAAAATGGAATGAGAAATTGAACATCATTCAAGCAGACTTTTTAAGTCAGGATGAAAAAGTAACGTTTTACACTTCGCTATACCATACATTTTTAGGACCAACCTTGTACATGGATGTTGATCACCGTTACAAAGGATTGGACCAACGCATTCATCAAGCCAATGGATTTGTGAATTATACGACTTTTTCTCTGTGGGACACCTATCGTGCACAACATCCTTTCCTGAATTTGATTCAACCAAAAGTCAATGCGGACATGATTGAGTCCATGTTGGCACATTACGACCAAAGTGTACACCACATGCTTCCCGTTTGGTCACATTACGCCAATGAAAACTGGTGTATGATTGGCTTTCATAGTGTGTCCGTTCTTGCTGATGCCATGATGAAAAGTAATCCTGGATTTGATTATTTTCGTGCGCTGAAAGCGGCTGTGACAACATCCAACCAACGATTTTATGAAGGATTAGGCGCTTATTTAGATTATCAATTCGTTCCGGAAAACCTAAGTGGGAATTCTGTTTCCAAGACCTTGGAATACGCCTATGACGATTGGTGTATCGCTCAAATGGCCAAAAAATTAGGGCAAGATTCCTTGTGTGGGATTTACCAAAAACGTGCTGCTTTTTACAAGAACCAATTCGATTCCTCGATTGGATTTATGCGTCCAAGAATGTCGGATGGAAGTTTCAAAAAGGAATTTGATGTCTTAAGTACACACGGACAAGGATTCATCGAAGGGAATGCCTGGAATTATTCCTTGTATGTTCCGCAGGACCCAAAGAGTTTGATGGAATTAATGGGTGGTGAAAAACGATTCATTGAGCATTTAGATTCCTTGTTTACCATGTCACTTCCGGATAAATACTTTGCAGAGACAGAAGACATCATGCGCGATGGAATCATTGGGAATTATGTCCACGGAAACGAACCCTCGCATCATGTTCCTTACTTGTACAATTACACGAGTCAAGCATGGAAGACACAAGCGACGACACGGATGATTTTACCGTTGCAATACAAAGCAAAACCTGATGGACTAGGAGGAAACGACGACTGTGGACAAATGAGCGCCTGGTATATTTTTACGGCTTTGGGATTTTATCCCGTTGCTCCCGGTTCAACGGATTATGCGCTTACGAGTACAAGTGTCAAGTCCGCGACCATTCATTTACCCGAAGGAAAACAATTTAATATTGTGGTTAAAAACCAAGCAATCAACAACGTTTACATTCAGTCCATCAGTTTAAACGGAATTTCTTTATTGAAACCCTTTATTACACACGAGCAAATTGTCAGTGGAGGGATGTTAGAAGTGAAAATGGGAGCTAAACCGAACAAAAAATTATTTCATTGAGTTTCGATCTTTTGTATGCACATTCTTCGCATTCTCATTTTTTAAATGCATGTATCAATTAAAGACCACACAGTTTATTCCCGCAAGCATGACGGAATGCTGGGATTATTTTTCATCCCCAGGGAATTTGAAAGAAATTACTCCTCCCGGAATGGGATTCAACATCAAAACCGATCTTCCAGCGAAGATGTACGAAGGAATGATGATTGAATATAAAGTCACTCCTCTGTTGGGAATTCCAATGACTTGGATTACAGAGATTAAGGCAGTGAAGGAAGGACAATTCTTCATCGATGAGCAGCGTAAAGGACCCTATGCGATTTGGCACCATGAACATCACTTTAAAGAAGTGGATGGAGGCGTAGAAATGACAGACATCGTTAGTTATGAAGTACCATTTGGGATTTTAGGAAAACTGGTTCACCCGATTATTGTGAAGCCAAAATTGGATCAAATTTTCAAGTACAGAACTAAAAAAGTAGATGAGATTTTTCCAAATAAAAAGTAAGCTGAAGGCTTAAACAATTTCGTAACTTTAACTCATGGAAAATACCGAAATAATAAAGGTTCAACACCTCGCGAAAAACTTCGGGAGTTTTCAAGCGGTGAAGGATGTGTCTTTTACGGTCAACAAAGGAGATGTATTTGGATTTCTAGGTCCAAATGGGGCAGGGAAGAGCACCACGATTCGCTGCATGTTGTCGCTTATAAAGCCAGATAATGGACAAATTCAGTTGTTCGGAAAAGACCTGAACAAGCACCGAAATGAAATTCTTTCCAAAGTTGGAAGCATCATTGAGAAGCCGGACTTCTATCGGTATTTATCAGCGGAAAAGAATTTAGCTATTTTTGCACGCATTTCAGGGAAAGATGTTTCCAAACGTGAAATAGCTGAAATGTTAGATTTTGTAGGTTTAAATGGACGAAACCGAGACAAAGTTGGAGGATTTTCACATGGAATGAAACAGCGTTTAGGAATTGCACAGACCTTGTTGCATCAACCGGATTTAATTGTTTTAGATGAGCCAACAACCGGATTAGATCCACAAGGAATCGTTGAAATTCGAAATTTAATTTTGCGATTGAAATCAGAGCAAAATAAAACAGTTATTCTTTCCTCTCACCAGTTATCCGAAATCGAGTTGATTTCGAATCGAATGGTCATCATCAATAAGGGGCAGTCGATTATCGAAGGAGATGTCAAGGAATTGTTGAATGCGCAAGAAATGGTTGTTCAGCTCGAGGTGAATGACATGGAAAAAACGATAAATGTCCTCAACATACGTTTTGAAAGTGCCAGCTTCAAACAAATCAATGAACGCATCATCGAAGTAAACATCGAAAAACAACTTGTTCCAAGTTTGAACCAAACCTTAGTTCAAGAAGGCGTGGAAGTTCATGCAATGGAGCCGAAACGAAAACTCGAAGATTTTTTCATGAAAATAATCCAATCCTAATGTTACTGAAAAATACGTATAACGAGTTTATTAAGATCCTCGCAAAACCAAGAAGTTACCTGGGAATTGGTGCATTGACACTTCTTGTATTACTGATATTATTTGCCATGAAGGCGGATGGAAAATCGTTTATTTCCTTTGTTACTGCGTCCTTTGAACAAACATTGTCCTTCAATGGCAATATTTTGAATGGAAATCTGATTGCGTTTATCATTCTTCAAATGCTAATTGTCCATATTCCACTTTTGGTTTCCTTGGTGACTGGTGATTTGATATCCGGAGAAGCAGCCATGGGAACGATTCGCATGATGGCGACAAAACCTATTTCGCGAACGCAAATTGTTCTTTCCAAGTTCATTGCGGGAGCAGTTTATACCTTCATCCTCACTTTATGGCTTGGATTCCTTGCGTTAATCGTTGGGAAATGGATGTTTGGCACCGGAGATTTAATTGTGCTGAATAGCGATGGATTAGTGATATTGAAGGAACAAGATATCTTATGGAGGTATGGCCTAAGTTTCGGCGTGGCTTATTTAGCCTTATTAACGATTTCGACGTTGTCCATTTGTTTATCTGCGTTTGCGGAGAATTCCATTGGTCCAATCGTAAGTACTATGTCGATCATCATTCTTTTTACGATTATTGGAACCTTGGACGTTTCCGTTTTTGATTCGATAAAGCCCTTTCTTTTTACCACACACATGGCTTCTTGGCGCTCGTTTTTTGAAGATCCAGTTCCATGGACAACCATTCGGAATTCTGTTTCGATTCTCGTAATTCACAACATTGTTCTCGTTTTGATCGCAGTGTACAAATTCAATAAAAAAGACATCACTTCCTAATGAAAGCAATTCTATCCCTTTTATTTTTCGTTCATTCGTTTGCCGTTTTTTCTCAAGAAGTTGATGCGGATGTAGTGATTCAACAAGTTGTTCAAAAACTAAATACTGTCAAAGATTATTCGGTTGAAGCGAACATCAAAACGAATATTCCATTGATTAAAATCATGCCGGTAAACGCCTCCATTTATTTTAAACAGAAGGACAAATTCAAAGTGGTTTCCAAAGGAATTGCTATTTTACCGAAGCAAGGATTTACAGATGTAAACACCTTTCTCATGAACAAAGGTTCGTACATGGCGGTGTCAAGCGGGACAAAAACCATTGGTGAAGTCAAAACGAACTTAATCACGGTCATTCCAACAGGGGAGACCAGCGAGATCATTCTTGCGAAACTGTGGATAGATACCAAAAGAGATGTGATTCTTCGTTCACAAGTAACAACACGCTCGAGCGGAACCGTTATTGTTGATTACACCTATGGAGCAGAAGTTCAATTTGGACTTCCAAATCAATTAACCTTTACGATTGATGTTAAGAAGTTTAAAATGCCCAAGAGTGTGGCAGCAGATTTAAACAAAACGGATCAACAGAAGAAAAAGACGGCAGATAAAGACCAAAAAGGAACGATTGTCATCAAACTAACGAATTACAAAGTGAATAAAGGCATCAGTGATGCCGTATTCAAAGAAAAGTAACTTACTTTTTGAATGGTTTGATTTCCTTTAATTCTGATTCTTTCAATCCTTGCTCATGCTCAAGATCGTAATCATCTTGCAACATGAGCCAGAATTTTCCGGTAGTTCCAAAATATTTGGCAAAACGCAGTGCGGTATCAGCTGTGATTCGGCGGTTTCCTTTTAGTATTTCACTAATGCGTGTTTGAGGTAAGAAGGTTTCTTTCGCCAAACGATAGGGAGTGATTTCTAGCGGAACTAAAAACTCTTCAAGTAATACTTCTCCGGGATGAATGTTTTTTAACTTTTCCATGACTTTTTTCTTTTAATGATAATCGACTAGTTGTACATCAAGCGCGTCATTTTCATACCAAATAAAAATGATACGCCACTGTTGGTTCACACGGATGCTATGATAGAAGGAAAGTGTGCCCCGCAACTTCTCTAAACGATTTGCTGGTGGAATACGCAAATCATTTAGGTTTTGAGATGCATGAAGCATTTTTAACTTTCGACGCGCTATTTGTTGAATTTCAGGAGGATACTTTTTGGATACTTTACCCAAATAGATTTTCTCTGTTTCTTTATTCCCAAATAGCTTTATCATAGTAACGTTTTGTGTTACTAACGTCAAAAGTAAGTATTTATTTTGAGGAAATTGAAAAAAAACAAAAAAAAATTAAATTGCTTCGTCGTCGACTTGCAGCATGTGCAACAAACGATGGATGATCGGGGAAAAGAATACAGCTGTGCACGTAAGAAATGCAACACCGCTATAAAGTGCGTAAAAGCTAGAGAATAATTTTGCAGCATCTGTATCTAACGAAATGACGGGTCCCATTCCCGTAAGGATCATACATGCCATGTGAAAGGCATCTACCCAGCTAGGAGCGCTAAAGTATTTATAACCAATTGTTCCAATTCCAACGGAAAAAACAATAAGCGCTAACGCAAAAAGCATATAGCGAAATACACGTTTAACGAAGACATTGACGTCGGCTACTTTTTGTTTGTTATGCTCGAATTTCATTTTGTGTTGTTATATACACGCTTTAATTTCTTCGATGATGCGTTTTGCTAATTGATCGGCCGCTTGCTCATCCTTGCTTTCAGAATAAATTCGAATGATTGGTTCCGTATTACTCTTTCTCAAATGTACCCATTCTTTGGCAATGTAAATTTTTACACCGTCAATGGTGTCCACTTCTTCGTGTGCGTATTTCGCCGCCATATCCGCTAGGACTTTGTCCACGTTAATATCTGGTGTTAATTCTATTTTGTTTTTAGAAATCGTGTATTTCGGATAACTGTCACGTAAGGCAGAAACACTTTTCTTTTCATGAGCCAAATGACTCAAGAACAAGGCGATGCCAACCAATGAATCACGACCGTAATGCAATTCAGGATAAATGATTCCACCGTTTCCTTCACCACCGATTACAGCGTTTACTTCCTTCATTTTGCTGACCACATTCACTTCACCAACGGCCGCAGCTGCGTATGTTAATCCGCGTGCTTCCGTGATGTCGCGCAAGGCTCTGGTTGAAGATAAATTTGACACGGTTGATCCAGGTGTGTGTTTCAATACATAATCCGCGCAAGCAACCAAGGTATATTCTTCACCGAACATTGATCCATCTTCACAAACCAATGCTAAACGATCTACGTCTGGATCCACGGTGATTCCAAAGTCTGCATTCACTTCAAGAATTTTAGCTGATAAATCTGTTAAATGTTCAGGAAGCGGTTCGGGATTGTGTGGAAAATGTCCGGTTGGCTCACAGTACATTTCTGTGATTTTCGTCACGCCTAATGCACGTAACATAGCTGGGACAAATATTCCACCGGTTGAATTCACTGCATCTACGACAATATTAAAGTCTGCTGCAGCAATTGCCGATTTGTCCACCAATGGTAATGCCAAAATCGCATCAATGTGTTTTTGCAAATAGGAATCATCGTTGCGAACGGTACCTAAATCATCCACTTCAGCGAAGATAAAGCGTTCTTGTTCGGCAATACTCAATACCTCTTCGCCATCTTTTCCGCTGATGAATTCACCTTTTTCGTTCAGTAACTTCAAGGCATTCCATTGTTTTGGGTTGTGGCTTGCTGTTAAAATGATTCCTCCTTGTGCGTTTTCTAATGGAACAGCAACTTCTACGGTTGGTGTGGTGGAAAGTCCAAGGTTGATGACGTCAATCCCAAGTCCAAGTAGGGTAGAGACCACCAAGTCAGAAATCATCGCACCGGAAATGCGTGCATCGCGTCCAATAACCACACGGATTTTTTCTCCTGGATTTCGTTCCATTAACCAAGAACCATATGCTGCCGCAAATTTCACTGCGTCAATTGGAGTTAAACCATTGTCCACAGTTCCACCGATGGTTCCACGGATACCAGATATTGATTTTATTAATGTCATGTGCTAAAGATTAAGCGAATTTCTTTTTATTGGAAATCATCTGAAGGCAAGCTGCTGCTGCTTCAATTCCTTTATTTCCATGTTTACCACCTGCACGATCAATGGATTGTTGTTCGTGGTTATCAGTGAGTAAACAAAATGCGACTGGTTTGTTTGTCTTCAACATGACATCCATAATTCCTTGTGTCGTACCTGAGCAAACGAAGTCGAAGTGTCTTGTTTCTCCTTGAATCACCACACCAATGGCAATTGCGCCGTCAATATCGCCACGTTCGCAGAAATATTGTGCTCCCAAGGGTAATTCAAATGCTCCAGGAACACGTTGAATGTGAATGTTTGATTCTACCACGCCATTTTCAAGTAAGGTTGCGACTGCTCCTTCCATCAGGCGGTTTGTAATGTGGTCGTTCCAATCAGAAACAACAATGCCGATTTGAAAATCGGCACCATTGATTATATTTTCTGTTGAATACGAAGATAGATTTTTGTTGGCTGTCGCCATCGTCTTTCTTATTTAGTGCTCACACGAGCGATGTATTTTTCAATTCCGTTTTGAGATGCGTAAGCTGGATAATCATCGCGGATACGTGTGTAGAATACAGTTGCATCCTCGTTCTTTTTTAATTTCTCAGCAACCAATCCTGCTTTGAACAAGTACATTGGTGTTGTCAACTCATTATCTTGTGCATCAGCAGCGTCCGTGTAGAATGACAAAGCTTTGTCATAATTTCTCATATCTGAATAACAGTCACCTTGAAGTCCAATAGAGAATACACTGATGTAAGAATCATCCAAAGAAACTCCTTCAAGATTCTCTAATGCTTTGCGGTATTCACCTTTTTTCATGTATTGTGTAGCAAGCAAGTATTGTCCAATTTCACCACCTGTTTTTCCATCATTGCTATTCACAAAAGGAACTAAAACCTTAATTGCTTGATCCGTTGAATCTTTAGAAATGTAGTTCATTGCTACCCACCATCCATCATTTGATTTCTCATTTGCAGGAACCCAAATCATTTGTCGGTAAACAAAAAACAATAATACTGAAGTCAATAATCCACCAACAATATATGTTCCTAATTTGAATTTCTTATCGTTGTTGAATTTGGCTTTTAATTCTTCTAAACTTAAATTTTCAATCATTATCTGGTTATTTAGTTCGCAAAGATAATTTTTTTTTGGCTAATTCTTGAAATTCTGAATGAAAAGTCTCAACGATTTCTGATAATTCTATTATTCCTCGCTCATTTATTTATGGTCTTGATCAAACTGCTTTTTGTATTTTTGCACTACTTATGAGATCTATCCTTATTTTACTATCTTTCAACCTATTCATTGTTCAATCCATTTTTGGACAAAAAACCAGTTCAAATGAGGACGGAATGGTCATCGGGAAAATTGTTGATCAACAAACAGGGAAAGCATTGGAATACGTTTCTGTTAAACTTTTTAAAGCGGCGGACTCCACTCTTGTTACTGGCGCATTTACTACGATAGATGGTAAATACAGTATTCCTTGTCCATTTGGTTCGTTTTACCTGAAGATAACTTTCACGAATTATGATCCTATTTTGGTTTCTGCCATTACTGTAAAAACAGCGCTTCCCATTTTTAATGTGGGGACATTGAAAATGAGAAAAATCAGCGAGAAAACGGAGCGAGAAGTAAAAGTAATTGCCGAGAAGGACGTATTAAAAGCTGGAATTGACAAAAAAATATACAATGTTGCCGAAGATTTAAATGTTCGAGGCGGGACAGCAAATGACATTCTTCAACGACTTCCATCTGTCGAAGTTGACCAAGACGGAAAGGTGATGTTGCGTGGAGAAGGATCGGTTACCGTTCTTATCGATGGACGTCCAAGTTCATTAAGCGGTGGGAATGGAAAAACCTTGCTCGATGCACTTCCAGCGGGATCGATTGAACGCATAGAAATTGTGACAAATCCATCGGCGAAATACGATCCGGACGGAACTTCGGGAATCATCAATATCGTCCTTAAGAAGAACAAACTAAATGGATTCAATGGCTTGGTTTCGACAAACCTTGCAACTACCTTTCAAAAAGGTGGATATGTTGGGGAGGGAAATCTATCTCTAAGTTACCGAACAGGAATTTTCAATATTTACGGGACCTATAACGCCCGCTATTTAGAAGGATACCGAAACAACTATTCGCACATTACACAAGGTTCTGGAGCTACGTATTTCAACTTGGATCAAAGTCGTGTAGGAACAGATTTAAATGCTGGACAAACATTTCGTTTTGGAATGGATATTAATTTGAAGGCGCGCAATACTTTGGGATTTTCAGCTACAGGAAATATCGGAGTTAGAGATCGCACAGGAGATTTGTGGAACTCAAGTTATGATTTACTTGGACAACGAGACAGTTTGTGGTTGCGTTCATCGTATGATCCTTCCCAACAACGAAATTTTGATTTCAATGTGAATTACAAGTACGATTTTAAAAACGAACGTGGGAATCTCACCGTGGACGCGACACAATCGCTTGGAAACGAGAATATCCAAGGATTTTACACACAAAGTTATTACACACCAGATTCTATATTAACCAGTTATCCAGCGCTCATTCAAGAATTGCGAAATACGGAGAAAAATAACATTACGACGTTACAATCGGACTTCACGTACCTTTTTCCAAAAATAGGAGCGCGTTTTGAATCTGGAGCAAAAGCAATCATAAGAGATCAAAGTGTAAATCCTGTTTCATCAACATACGACTGGGCTTCTCAAATGAACTTGGAGGATAGTTTGGCAAATTTCCTTTACG
>Ga0102878_1000208_pt1 | contig 24136 bp, 30 predicted proteins | sample Colrivmet1548A02_FD_78447 | JGI IMG/M metagenome (GOLD analysis project Ga0102878, IMG submission 78447) | Estuarine microbial communities from the Columbia River estuary - metaG 1548A-02 | ecosystem: Environmental > Aquatic > Marine > Intertidal zone > Estuary | place: USA: Columbia River...
ACTGCTCACGAGCATCTCGTTCTCCGCGGATACCCCGATTCGACACTCATCAGTTTTGGTGCTGCAGATCCATCAGCGCTCAATATGTTCGCCGTTGCGGATGACCTACGAACACGAGGTTGGTATGTCGATCGGCAAACTCCTCCCGATTCGCTTCACTGCACGGTGAGCGCAGTCCATCGCCACACCATGGATGCATTCATTGTTGATCTTGACGTCTGTATCAAGACGGTGATGAGTGCTCGCTTGTCAGGCGATGTCGGCGCTTACGGCAACCTAGAGTGATGTCATGAGTAGCAACGAGTCGAACAATCAAAGCACCGGAGCGTTTGGCCAGCAACAAGTAAACGATCTCTTTGCGCTGCTCGCTGAATTTAATCCAGTTACTTCTGGTGCAAAAGCTGTTGATCAAGCGAAGCGAACGGTCGAATCGCTTATCTCTGCAATGGAACTATTTGTTCAATCCATGGACAACATGAATCAAGTTGCTTCGCGCGTCAATCGCTTGCTTGATGACATTGAGGGTCCGATGCGCCAAGTCATGCCACACGTGAATGGCGCATTAGGAGCAGTGAACAAACTTGCTGAAGTTTCTGGTGCACTAACCGAGATCAGCAAACGTCTCGGACCACTGATGGCGTTCATGCCACAAACGTCTAAGCCAAAAGATTCAACTGCCCCATCAACTCCTGAAGCGAGTTAACGACTGCGCTTAGAGCGCGATGTCGAGTGGTGAAGCTACGCGTGAAGCAGGTGTACTCGCCTTTTCCAAACGCACGATCTGCGAGTCAACTTGATCTTTCACTCCAGACAACGGCAACACGTTCAGCACGCCCTGACCGTTGCGCATTACGTCAACGAGTTGGTCTCCTTGACACAACACGACTGATTGACCGCTAATCACAATGTGAGCCGCTGCAATCTCGGTGTCCACATGGCTACGCAAATAATTAAACACTTCGCGCACTGACTCAAGCTTGATACCAGCATCGAGCAGACTCTTGATCACTCGAAGTTCGAGGAGGTCGCGATAGCTGTACACGCGACGCGAACCGCTACCGGTTGCATCACAACCAGATGGTCGCACCAAATTGGTTCTGGCCCAGTAGTCCAGCTGGCGATAGGAAATTCCTACAACTTCTGCCGCTTGGGTGCCGCTAAATCCCTGATGCATCAGGTCAGGCTACGGGGGCTTTTTGGGTTTGACTAGCCCTGGAAATCCTCTGGATTGATGGAGTTGATGAATTCACGGAAGTCATCGAGAATCTCCTCTTCATCAGATTCCTCCGCTGTCACTGCAGCCTTTCCAACTTTGTCCATCAGATCAGACTCAACAAATACGGGAACTTCTGCGCGAACTGCCAACGCGATGGCATCCGAAGGACGCGCAGAGATGACTCGTTCTGCACCATCCACCTCAATGTGGATATTGGCGAAATAGGTATGTTCCTTCACGTCGGTGACGACCACCATCACCACTTCCCCACCCATTTCCGAGATGGTATTCAACATCAGATCGTGCGTCAGAGGGCGATCAGGAACAACTCCGCTCAAAGCAACCGAAATAGAGGACGCTTCTGCTTCACCGATGTAGATGGGGATCACCCTTCGAGAATCGTCAATTTCGCGAATCAGCATTACAGGAATGTTGGAGGGAACTTCAACTCGAATACCTTCAAGTTCGGCAGCAAGTCTTTTCGTCATGACGCAATCACCCTATTACCTATGACTGACGATTGCCACGGAAAGACCGAGCGGCAACTTCTACAAGCGTGGACCTCAATTGTTCACCTAACTCAATCAAGTTATCCAGTAGCTCTTCCGCCTGAGCCTTTGATGTTGGATTCTTGCGGAGAAAAATAGGTTGAACCTTTGTCTCGTACATTGACACTTCTGCTTCGGCCTGTCGTTTCAACATTTTCAAGTTTCGAACGTCGATACCGTATTCGTTGAATTTACGGATGATCTCTAGAACTTCCCGATCAAGTGGTGAATACATCTCCATGTCACCCATCTTCCGGGGCGAAACAATTCCCGCTGCAATAACTTCCTTGAGCAAAGTCTCGTCCATATCTATGGAAAGCAAGAGCTCGCCACGATCGATTGACAACGTGTCGTCACGCATGGCGCGAGCCTTATGAGGTGCAAGCGGAGCGGCTGACAATTTCTTCGCGGCCGCTGGGTGTGAACCTTGATGAACAATGCCACGCAACCCAGTTGGGTCAGTGTCGTCGTAAGGACGAACCATTCCATCGCTGGTGTCGTTGTCTAGTCGCGTGCGGATGACCTTCAGTGGCAAATAGTTTTCTCGTTGTTCGCGCAAGATGAAACGAAGGCGTTCAACTTCTGAATCGCTGAACTTGCGATAGCCCGAAGGGGTTCTCTCCGGCTCGATCAAACCCTGACTTTCGAGGAATCGAATCTTTGAAATGGTGACGTCAGGAAATTCATCAAGCAATAAGCCGAGAACTTCGCCAATCGATTTGTAGTTCTTCTCATCCATTGAAGAACACCATGCGGTATTTCCCAATCTGCAATTCATCACCCTGCTCAAGTGCCAATTCGTCAATTCGCATCTGATTGACATAAGTGCCGTTCAGTGATCCAAGATCTCGTACGACGTATCGACCGTTATCGAGCACAACTTGTGCATGGCGACGTGAAACAGTTACGTCGTCCAAACAAATTGCGCTTTCTGGGTGACGCCCGATAGTTGTCAAACCATCGACTACATAGCGATTGCCACTTTGCGCTCCAGAACGAATGACGAGCAGGCCCTTGCCCGAATGCAACTCTGCACTAGACAGTGAGACATTGTCTGCGTCGCCCGGTGCATCCTGCAACGGATCAACTTTTGCAAGAACAATCGTCCGCTCTTCCGGCTGATCCAGAACAGAACCGCAGGCTGAACAGAAACCTGATTGCGGCGGGTTGCGATGACCGCAACTGTTGCAAAACACGTACGACATACCCCTACCGTAGCCCTTTGGCGGCTCTCCCCTTCTGAAGATTCGATCGCACGATGGGCACGTAGGTCACAGCCGTGTAATACGACAGCGCTAAACCAGGGATTGCGCACAACCAACCCACCACAAGCGCAAGATCGGCCGTGACATGCGTGCTTCCGGCTAACAACAGAAACGGGACTGCCATCATGAGCAAAAACGTGTACCACTTGCCGTTGTTGCTGACCGGAAAGCGCTCCATTCCCATCATGGTCGCCACCAGCATCATCGCCCCGACAAGTACCTCACGCACCAAAATGGCGATGCACAGCCACATCGGCACCGCGCCATCGATGAGAACGCTGATCGCGCTGACGACGAATAACACGCGGTCGACAGTCGGGTCAAAGACTGAGCCAAAGGCAGAAACTTGATTGAACTTTCGTGCGAACCAGCCATCCACCCAATCGGTCATTCCAAGCACGCCAAGCAAGAGTGCGGCTCCCGCACGTTCGTCTTTGGCAAATAGCAAATACAGAAAAAGAGGAAGGACACACAGACGAGCCAAGGTAATGAAATTCGGGATACTCAGCATGCCCGACCACATGCTTGTCTGATTGTCGTTCACACAGCGACAATACAAGCATTCGCTGTACTGTTGACGCGATGGCTTCAGTATTTACGCGAATCATTGCAGGCGAATTGCCGGGAACATTTGTGTACACCGACGACGAGTGCGTCGCATTCATGACTATTAACCCGATTGCGCGTGGTCACCTGCTGGTGGTTCCGCGCGTTGAAGTGGATCAATGGACCGACCTTCCCGATGACGTTTCTCAACATTGTTTTGCCGTAGCTAAGCGAATTGCAAGCGCACAGAAACAGGCTCTGAAATGCGAGCGAGTCGCACTCATCATCGCTGGCTTCGAGGTTCCTCACTGCCATCTTCATGTCATTCCCGCCACAACGATCGCTGACGTATCTTTTGATAACGCTGCGACAAGTGTTGACTTTGACGACCTTGCCGCAGTAGCTGCAACTATTTCAGCAGCGCTCTCCTAAAACAGGGTTTCGGCACTTTCGTCAGCCTCCGGCTCGGCGTCGAGCGTGATCTCTTCAAGTAATTGCGAACCATGGTTACGTGCGTTGTTCACTTCGGTTGAAACCGGGTAATACGAAACCGCCTCATCGGGAATACCTTGCGCAAGATGCAGTGGAGCAATCACATCCTCTGAAAGCCATTGCGCAATGCCTACTTTTGTGAGCAACACGGGCATTCTGTTGTGAACCTGCGACACCCGTTCATTGGCTTCAGTTGTTAACGCTACGCAGGTGTTGAGCTCTCGCCCATCAGTATCACGCCACGTCGACCACAACGATGCAACTGCGAAATGAGATTCGTGGTCATAACCAGAATCTTTTCCTGGAAAGAATGCAAATGGTTGCTTCATCGGCTTGCCCGATTTCTTCATCGGCTTCCATTCGTAATAGGCATTCATCGGCATAACACACCGATGACGACTAATGAGGTTACGAAACGAAGGCTTCTCGGCAACCGACTCTGACCGCGCGTTGATCAAACTCGCAGCTCGTGACACATCTTTTGCCCACACTGGTACCAGACCCCACGACATCACATCGAGCTGCACTAGACCCTCGACGCCTCGCAAAACGTAGACATCACTAGTCGGGGAAATATTGAAGTTCAGTGAAAGTTCTGCGCTATTTGCAACTGCAGAAAAAGCTTGCGCAATTTCAAGCGCTCCAGTTTTGCGCACATACCGACCGCACATGCTTGGCTATCTCAGCAGACCCGTATTGTCTGCGAAGAGCTGCACCAACACCGGAGTCATTATCAGACCAGGAAGCAGCGAACCCAAGCGAATCTTTTTAATATCAAGCAGATTTAGCCCGATAGCCATGACTGCTAAGCCACCTGTCGCAAACAATTCAATTCGCATTCGATCATTGAGCAGCGAATCAAGTTGCGTGCCAAACAGTGTCAACGTTCCTTGCACCACAAAAACGCTGACAGCGCTAAACAGCACTCCAACACCATGAATTGCACCAAAAATGACGCTCATGAAACCGTCAAGTGTTCCTTTGATGATGTACAACTGCGGCGTTTCTCCTGACGCGTCTTGTATCGCACCAAGGATGGTGAGTGGACCGATGCAAAACAACAGCGTTGCTGTAACAAAACCCGAAATGAATGGACCAGGATCTTGTCGTTTCGCAAAACGCTTTCGAATTACTTCCCCAATACCTTCAAGTCGGTCTTCGATGCGCAACACTTCCCCAATTACTGCGCCGAAAACCATTCCGAGTAGCGGAAACACCATGTTGTGCGTTTTCAACAAATCGCTCAGACCAAGACCAATGGTGACCATGCCGATCACTTGAACGACGATCAATCGAACTCGATCAGGGATCCTGTCTCCCATTGCAATGCCAACCGTGCCGCCAATTAACACTGTGGCAGTATTGATCAATGTTCCGAGGCCAACCACACGACCACGCTATATGACCGTGATCTTGGCGCTCTGCGCCGCTGCCTTTTACGGTGTAGCTGATTACTCGGGAAGCCGTGGCGCACGTCTTGCCCACGCCGCTTCAATTACGTTCCTCGGTCAGGCAGTGGCTTTTGTCTTTATCGGCTTCTTTCTGCTGTTTGCCCAAACGCCCGTTATGCCAGCCGAAAGTTGGATGTGGACCACAGGTGGTGGGTTTGGCGGTGCCATTGCGTTGGTTGCGTTTTACCAAGCCATGTCAAAAGGCTCAATGACGGTAATAGCGCCAATCACTGCAGTCATTGGACTATCTGTTCCCGTATTCGCTGGCGTATTGCAGGGCGAACGCCCATCATCACTTGCCTGGTTCGGCATAGCAATTGCTGTTGTGGCCGTTGCACTCGTTGGCGATGTACTTGATCGCCACGACTTACCAACCTCCATGAGCGCCATATGGATGGCCATAGCTGCAGGCTTTGGTTTTGGCATGATTTTTGTGTGCATGGGCAATGCAAGTCATGAACATGGTCTGTGGCCGTTGTTTGGTCAGCGTTTGGTCAGCGTGCCAACTGTTGCACTCATCGCACTACTCCAAACAAAGCGAGTTCATGTGCCAAAGAAAGCAATCGGCTTTGCCGTTCTTGCTGGTGTTCTCGACACCTCGGCCAACGGTCTATACCTTGCAGCGACCAGCATGGGCTTGATGTCACTTGTTTCAGTCATTGTTGCTCTCTATCCAGTTTCAACTGTTGCGCTTGCCATGAAATTTGATCACGAGCGACTCCATCGCTCACAAGCCGTTGGAATGGTGATGGCTGCTGCGGCTTTAGTGCTCGTCAGTATCTGATCTACGAGCACGAGTGTGCAGAGTCGGGCTGGCGGGATTTGAACCCACGACCTCTTGTCCCCCAGACAAGCGCGCTAACCAAGCTGCGCTACAGCCCGTATCTTGCCGAGCCTAACGGAACAGTTCGATTACACGCCAAGACAGATACAGCACAAGACAGCCCACCAACAGCTTGAAGTGCCACGGCAACGGGACGTTTTCTTCTCCATCAACACCTGCGAGCTTTTTCAAATCAAGATTCTTGGCCGTGATGGTGCCGTGTGCGTTAGCAACCTCGATTTCAGTTGAACAGTTCGGGCAACGACCATCCTGCGACACCGCGCTAGGAGCCAAATACTTTGAACATGGTTCACACCACGGCATAATGCTGAACTTCAGTCCGATCGCTTGCGAACACGCAACTTGATAGGTGTTGAACCGAATTCAAATTTTTCGCGGATTGATCGTTCCAAATAACGCAAATAATGCTGTGGCAATTCTCTGTTTACGAACAGCGTAAACGTTGGCGGATCATTTGCACCCTGCAATGCATACAACACACGCGCGCCAGCACCCGCTGGTTGCTTTTGTTGTGCTTCCGCAATAACACGGTTTACATCTTTTGTTGGAACACGCTTGTGATAATCGACGATGCACTCTTGCAAAATTGGAAGAAGACGGTGAACGCCTTTTCCAGTAAGTGCTGAAAGCTTAAGTACTGGAGCATCACCAATGAAATACAACTTCCGAGTCATTTCCGTGTCGATGTGCTCGCGACCATCCGCATCAAGTGTTTCCCACTTATTCAGCACCACGATCACCGGGCAACCTGCGGCATCAATGCGTTCCGCGAGGCGTTGATCCTGGTTGGTAATTCCCTCTTGTGCGTCGATAACGAGCAATGCAACATCTGATTCGTCTACTGCCCGCAGTGCGCGAACAAATGAGTAGTACTCGGCAGATTCGTCTACCTGACTCTTGCGGCGCATACCTGCGGTGTCAACGAAAACTATTGGACCGTCAGGCGTGTCTACCTGTGTGTCAATTGCGTCGCGTGTAGTTCCCGCCATGTCATGCGTAATGGAGCGGTCTTCGCCTACCAAGCGGTTAAACAACGTGCTCTTACCTACGTTTGGACGACCAACAATAGACACGCGCGGAATTCCGGACACGCCGCGTGGAAGAACTACCTCTTCTTCTGTGTCTGGCGCATCAACAATTTCCAAAATCATGTCAAGCAAGTCGCCCGATTTGCGACCGTGCAAAGCGGACACCGGCACAGGATCGCCGAAACCAAGTTTGAGGAAGTCCCAGCGATCAGCTTCCCGCTTATCCGAATCGATCTTGTTACTCACCACGATGACCGGGCAATTCAGGCGACGTAGCCACAAACCAATTTGCTCGTCATCGTCGGTGACCCCGATAGCGGTATCAACGACAAACAGCACCAAACTTGCGGTCTTTGCGGCTTCCTCGACTTGACGACTTACCTTGGCGTCGAGCTCCGAACCGCCGGGCATCCATCCACCGGTATCCACCAAGTTGAACTTCTTGCCTGTCCACTCAACTTCGCGCTCAAATCGATCGCGCGTAATTCCTGGCTGATCTTCGACAATGGCAACCTGTGAACCCATGAACCGATTAAACAATGTGCTCTTGCCAACATTGGGCCTTCCAACAATGACTACCGTCGGAAGAGCCGATGGAGTTTCGTTTTCCAGTTCGGTTGTCACCCGTTCATTCTACTCTCGTGATTGAAACAATGGTCTGAACTCCAAAGCGTGAAAAACACTGCAGTATTGTGTCCCTAGATGCAAAATACGCCTGAACCTATGAACAGCGTTGATCGCGTGTTGCTTGCTGCCCCACGCGGCTTTTGCGCAGGTGTGGAAATGGCAATCAAAGCACTTGCCTGGATGGTGCGCACATTCCCTGCTCCTGTCTACTGCTATCACGAGATCGTGCACAATCGCGCCGTTGTGGATCGCTTCCTGAAATTGGGAGTTATTTTCGTTGATGATATTTCTGAAGTTCCAATCGGCATGCCCATCATGCTTTCGGCTCACGGATCGGCACCGCAGGTAGTTGAACTGGCTCGCCAACGTGGAAGTTACGTCGTCGACTCGGTGTGTCCATTGGTGACGAAGGTGCACCATGAAGTCAGAGTGCGTGCTGGAAAAGGTTTCCGAATTGTGTACGTAGGACACGAAGGTCACGAAGAAGCGGTTGGAACTATGGCTGTTGCGCCAGATTCCATATCTCGAGTTGAGTCATTGGAGGAAGTTGATGCGTTGCCAACTTTTTCTGAGCCTGTTGCATTGCTCGCACAAACAACGCTGTCGCACCGAGATTGGGCAGGCATCGCAGATGCAGTAAAAGTGAAGTATCCGTCCGTGTGGTCCCCTGGTAAAAGTGATTTGTGTTTCGCAACCACCAACCGTCAAAGCGCGTTGCTACAAATTGCATCTCAATGTGACTCCGTGATTGTTATTGGATCGGCGAATTCTTCGAACACGCGAGCATTAGAAAAACTTGCACATGACGAAGGGTGCGAACACGTCTATCGCATCAACAGCGTGGACGAATTACCACGAGTTCTACATGGCGTTGTTGGAGTTACCGCTGGCGCTTCGGCACCTGAAGATCTGGTTAACGAAGTTCTCGCATTTCTCAATCCGACTCACGGTGTTGAAGAAATTCGGATCACGCTCGAAGAAGAATACTTTCCACCACCGCGCAACATTCGCCAACTACAAGGTGGAATTGAAACAGCGGCGTTGACCATGATTGGTGCGCCGGTTTCATCAGCGATCAGTGTGGACGATCGTTTAGTAAGTGCTAGCGACGTTCTTTCGTCACTTGACTAACTAGTTTCGCGGAACTTTGCTCCACGGCATCTCGCGGTCTACCCGTACGTCGCCGGGAAGACCCAATACGCGCTCTCCCAAAATGTTACGCATGACCTCTGAGGTTCCGCCTTCAATGCTGTTCGCACGTGCTCGCAGAAACGCCTTTGGTATGGAATCAAAGGTCATTGCTGAATCTGGACGCACCATTTCGTAACTTCCATACAACATGCCTTCAGCCCCAAGAAGTTCGATGCAGAACTCATACGTCTCTTTGTTCAGATCGGCACTAGCCATCTTTCCAATTGAACCCTCAGGTCCTGGAACGCCAACTTTGCGATTCTGACCAGCACGAATATTGGTGAGACGTGCGACTTCGGAACGGATCCACAACTTCATGAGTTTTTCTTTAGTCGCTGCGTCTTTACGCTCCGTTGGCAACTTTTCCCATAGTTTGACCGCTTCGCGAATTGGCCCCGAACCTTTCTGCGGAATAGCACCGCCGATGGCAACACGCTCATTCATCAACGTTGTCAAACTCACTCGCCAACCATCACCCACGTTGCCCAACGTTTCCGAAACTGGAATCCGTGTGTCGGTGAAATAGACCTCGTTAAATTCGGCTTCGCCGGTCATTTGGCGCAATGGTCGAACTTCAACCCCAGGACCATGCATATCGACAACAACCGCAGTGAGTCCGGCGTGTTTTACCGCCTCGGCATCGGTGCGAACTACCAAGAGACCCCACTTGGAAAGATGGGCAAGAGTCGTCCACACTTTCTGACCGTTCACGATCCACTCTTCACCGTCTTTCACACCTTTTGCAGAGAGTCCGGCAAAGTCTGATCCCGAGCCAGGTTCAGAAAACAACTGACACCAAATTTCTTCGCCCGTGAACAGTGGTCGTAGGTAACGACGCTTCTGCTCATCAGTGCCCCACTCAACAACTGTCGGACCGCACATGCCATACCCGATCGGATTTCGAGCGTACGAATTCGGACCGCCTGCTCGCGCGATCTTCTCGTTCACAATCTTTTGGAATTTTGGCGAGAGATCAAGGCCGCCATGACCAACTGGAAAATGCACCCACGCCAATCCCAAGTCGAACTGGGCCCCGAGAAATGCAATAGCGGAAGTCGATGCTGGTGGGTTTTGCGCAATGAGCTGATCAGTTAAATCAGCAACCCGCGTCTCTTCTGCACTCAATACATCAGTGGCCATAATTTGCTACTCCCCTTGTACGAACTGCCAAAACGCTAATTCAGATTAAGCCCGGGTTGTTAATTGGAGCGGCGCATTAATTGCGCAAATTCAACAGACTCAGCCGCTGCGATTTCTGGGATAACCGATCGAAGGCGCATGACCCAGCGCAAATTGGCGACATCTGAGCGCCTACGGTAAATGGACTTCAAATTGCTCAGTACCCGAATCACCATGAGTCGTGAACTGGACGGCTCCAGGAATTCGGCACTCCAATTATCAATCTGAGTGAGATTTACGTACAACATCTTGCACTGTTCGGCAGACAACGGTCGGGGTGAGTGGAATGGATCAAAAAACTTCAGGTCTGGCTGAGACGCCGTCCGACACAGAAAATGTCCGGGCATGCCAATACCGACAATGTCGATATCGATTCTGCGACCAACCTCTATAGCCAGGGCACACAGCGTTATCGGAATTCCAAGGCGTCGAGTTATCACCTGGTGCATCAACGAATTGTTTGGGTCGTCGTACTCGAACGAGTTCCCAGTGAAACCAGACGGACCGAACAGTTCCGCCATCAACTCCAAAGCGCTCGTTGCGCTCATCGTTGAAGCCAACTGATCTAGATCTGCAATGACTTCTTGCGGCTCCACATCTTCATCGGCGAAGTGGCAAATAAGCGCAAGGGCCTCATCGAGGGGCACAACCGCTCCGCGGATACTGAATAGCTCAGTGAAGCGCTCAAAATGCACGGCTGAACTGTAACCCTCAATGTTGATCCCTCCGACAATGGTCCGCAAGACGGACTACCGTTGCCAACATGTTTCCAGGACACTTTGCAGCGCTCAACCCCAACAAACCCGCGGTCATCGACGCGGCAACCGGGTCGATCCTGACCTACAAGCAACTCGACGACTCGGCCAACAAGATCAGCAATCTGCTTCGCAGCCATGGCTTGCAAGTTGGCGACCATATTGCAATTTGTATCGAGAATCACCCCCGATACTTCGAAATCATTTGGGGCTGTCATTATGCGGGACTGATTTATACCGCATGCTCAAGCCGACTCACTTCAGATGAACTGTCATACATCATCAACGACTGCGGAGCCAAGGCTTACATCACGTCAAAATACAAAGCAGATCAAGCAACAGAGATTCTCAACACGACTCCTGGCGTTGACCTGCGATTGATGATTGATGGAACCGTTTCTGGATATGAAAGCTTTGAAGATGCGCTAGCGCAGTGTTCAGTCACCCCGCTTAACGAACGCATTGATGGCACAGACATGTTGTACTCCAGTGGAACGACCGGGCGACCAAAGGGTGTACGTTTGGAGTTTGCTCGCAGCCCACTTGGCACACCAAACGCACTCACAGGCCTTGGACAATTCCTCTTTTCTTTCAACGAAGATGTTGTCTACCTCTCTCCCGCGCCGCTGTATCACGCTGCCCCTCTTCGATGGAACATGTCAGTTCATCGCACAGGTGGCACGTCAGTGGTGATGAATCATTTTGATGCCGAAGAGTTCCTTCACTGCATCGAGCGCTACAAGGTGACCCACACGCAAACTGTTCCGACCATGTTCGTGCGAATGCTCAAACTTGCGCCAGAAATTCGAAGCAAGTACGACGTCTCAACCTTGACTTGTGTGTTCCATGCCGCTGCACCATGCCCTGTAGAAGTGAAGCGTCAAATGATCAATTGGTTCGGCCCCGTCATCCATGAGTACTATGCAGGAAGCGAAGGCAACGGTTTTGTGTATTGCAACACAGAGCAGTGGCTCGCACACCCAGGAACGGTTGGTGTTGCGCTGAATGCAACCATCCACATCTTGGATGATGAAGGAACGGTCCTTCCGGTAGGTGAAACAGGAACGGTGTATTTCGAGAGCAATGCCAATTTCGAATATCACAATGATCCCGAAAAGACGAAAGCATCGCGTGACCCTCTGGGACGTGGCTGGTCAACTCTTGGCGACATCGGATACATCGATGACGACAAGTTTTTGTATCTCACCGATCGCAAGGCGTACATGATTATTTCTGGTGGAGTAAACATTTATCCACAAGAAGCGGAAAACGTATTGGTCAACCACCCAGAAGTTGTCGACGTAGCAGTCTTTGGAGTTCCCAACGACGAATTCGGCGAAGAGGTAAAGGCTGTTGTGCAACCCGTTGCAATGCCAACTAGCGATGCCGAGCGAAGCGAACTGAGCAAGCGCCTGATCGCATTCTGCAAAGAGTCACTCGCCGATTTCAAGTGCCCTCGCACAATTGATTTCCGCGAGGAGCTTCCACGACACCCAACAGGAAAGTTGTACAAGCGTCTGTTGAAAGACGAATATTGGGCGAAGTCTGGACGAAGCATTTAGCTTTTCGTCATGACACATCCATACGTGCAGTCGACCAAGCCCATCGCCTTTGCCCATCGCGGCGGGGCGAGTGACGCTCCAGAGAACACCATGCCTGCGTTTCAGCGAGCAATGGATTTGGGCTATCGCTACATCGAAACCGATGTGCACGCCACCAAAGATGGCGTGTTGCTCGCTTTCCATGACGATGATCTGTTGCGCACGTGTGGTCAACCCGGTTTGATCAGCGAGATGACATACGACGAAGTGAAGCACTTTCGTATCAATGGTCTTGAGCCGATTCCACTGATGCAAGAAATCTTTGATGCTTGGCCGAATGCAATGGTCAATATCGACTGCAAAGCCGATACTGCCCTGCTTCCACTAACGGCTGCTCTTCGTGGACCTGGCATTCTGGATCGTGTCTGCGTTGGATCGTTTAGCGACAAGCGACTTGCGACGCTCCGTGAAACATTTGGTCCGTCTCTGTGCACATCTCTCGGACCTCGCGAAGTCGCAAAGTTGAGGGTGCGTAGCTGGGTTGGGCCAGCACGAAGTTTTCCCGGCGCATACGCAGCCCAAGTGCCACACAAACAAGGCCCACTCACCATTACCGACAGTAAATTTGTGGATGAAGCCCATGATTCTGGTCTCAAGGTTCATGTGTGGACAATTGACGACCCGGCTGAGATGCACCAATTATTTGACCTTGGAGTTGACGGCATCATGACAGATCGCCCTCAGGTACTTAAAGACGTGATGATTGAACGCGGTATTTGGTGAGCCCTGTCTTTACATCGACAGCTGTAGGACTGACATACCCAGACGGGACAAATGCACTCCACAGCACCAGCGTCAGCGTCGCAGATGGTGAATTCGTGTCAATCGTGGGGCCGAGTGGTTGCGGGAAATCTACGCTGCTCCGTTTAGCGAGCGGACTCATTGCTCCAACTTCAGGCACCATCACTCGCAATGGATCCGTGCAATTTGTGTTTCAGGATTCAACGCTGTTGCCGTGGAGATCGGTTCGTAGAAACGTTTCGCTCAACCTTGAATTGCAAAAAGTTGGGAAATCAGAAATTGAAGACCGCACCAACAGAGCGCTCGCATTGGTTGGACTTCTGGACAGTGCCGAAAAACTTCCGCGCCAACTGTCGGGTGGCATGAAGATGCGAACCTCACTTGCTCGATCCTTGGTGTGCGAACCCGATATGTATCTTTTTGATGAGCCGTTTGCGGCACTCGATGAATTTTCACGTGAGCGTTTGAACGTTGAACTCCGAAGCATGCTGAGCACAAGGAAGGCAGCATCGCTGTTCGTCACGCACTCAATCGCCGAGGCAGTTTTCTTGTCTCATCGAGTGCTAGTGATGTCGTCTCGTCCAGGAACCATTGTTCGGGAGTTTGCGATTCCCTTTGGCCCCGACCGTCAGCAAGACCTGCGCTACTCACCCGAGTTTGCACGGCTATCAGGTGAAATTGCTCAATCGCTACGAGAGTTGGTTGCATCATGAAATCCAAACTCATCAACGCAGCAGGACCAATTGCAGTTTTTCTTGTGTTCATTGCGCTGTGGTACGTGGTTGCTTATTCACTGCACAACAACTTCTCCCCTGCATCGGGAAAGCCGATGATCATTCCGCCGCCTCATCGATTGTTTGAAGACTTTCACGGCCCAATACGCGATCGAATATTCACTGCGCTGCTCATCAGTACTCGAACTGCATTCACTGGGCTCGCTTTGTCCGCATTTCTTGGCATCACCATTGGTATTGCCATGTCACAGGCGAAATGGATTGAACGATCCCTCTGGCCTCACCTCATTGCACTTCAGGTGACACCAATCATTGCCATTGTTCCACTGATGATTCGGTTAATAGGAGCAAATTTCACCGCACGAGTCACCGTCACCGTCATCATCTCGATCTTTCCAATCGTGTCGAACACGTTGTTCGGCATTCAATCAGTCCATCCCTCGTTGCATGACCTGTTTCGCCTGCAGAACAGTTCTCGCTGGGTCATCCTGCGCAAGTTACAACTTCCAGCAGCATCGCCCGCAATATTTACCGGGCTACGGGTTGCCGCTGGCCTGGCAGTGATTGGAGCCATTGTTGGCGACTTTTTCTTCACCAAAGGCGACCCTGGTCTAGGGCAATTAATCACATTTTTCTTCTTGAATAATTTGTCGGGACCAATGTTCATCACAGCATTGTTCGCGACCGGTTTAGGTCTTATGCTCTTTATCTGCTTCGGCGTGTTGAATCGGTTGGTCATCGGAAGATGGCACGAATCAGTTGCACGCTGAGCATTCACAACATACAAACTGGAGACCCTATGAAATTGTCATCCGTCCTTCGCTCTGCGTGTGCACTGACCGCAGTAGCCCTCATTTCCGCTTCATGTGGAAGTTCTGGAGAGAGCGACTCTGCTCCAGCAACTCCGCAAACGGGAGCACTTGCTGGCATTTGCCCAGAGAAAGTGGTTGTTCAAACCGATTGGTTTCCAGAGGCTGAACACGGTGGTGTGTATGAGTTGCTTGGAGCGGATGCAGTTTCGTCTAAAGACTCTGGTGCAACAACTGGAACCCTCACGGTGCAAGGTGTTGATCAAGGTGTACAGCTTGAAATTCGCGCTGGTGGACCTTTCCTTCAAACACCAGTAGTAACAGCGATGTATTCAGACGATGCCATCACCCTCGGATACGTCGGTACCGATGTTGCCATCACTCGCTTCGTAGATGCACCAACAATTGCTGTGTTCAACGCGCTGAACATCAACCCTCAGGTGGTGTTGTGGGATGGTGCAAAACACCCAACCGCTCTGACACTTGCTGACGCTGCAAAAGAGATGAAGTCAATTTACGTATACGGCGACCCAGCCTGGACCCGTTATTTCGTAGCTCAGGGCATTTTGTCTAAGGATCAAATTGACAGTAACTACAAGGGCAACTTGCTCCTCGCAACTGAAGATGCAGCGCATCAAGGCTTTGCTACTTCCGAGCCGTACAAGTACGCAAACTTGGAATCCGGTGCTGTCAACGTTGCGTACACGCTGATTCATGATTTGGGTTGGAACTCGTATGCGCAAAACTTGGCACTGCGAGCTGACAAGTTAGAAGAGCTTCGTCCATGCCTCGAGTTGCTTGTGCCGATGTTGCAGCAAGCCCAATTGGACTACCTCGCCTCGCCAGATCGCGCGAACGCGATCATCAAGGCTGCTGTTGTTGCTTATGACAGCTGGTGGACGCAGTCCGATGGCGACTTGGCGAACGGTGTAGAACAGATGCGTAAACTCAAAATCATTGGCAACGGCGACACGCCGACGTTTGGTGATCTTGAAGAAGCACGTGTGAACGACTTCATTGGGAAAGCAACACCGGTCTTGCGCGAACAGGGCCTGGAAATTGCCGATATCGCAGCAAGCGACATCGTGAACAACGAGTTCCTCAACCCTGACATCACCTTCGCAGGCTGATATCAGGCGTCTTTGACGCTCCATTTGCGCTTGGCGACTGGATCTTTATCGCTCCATGGGAAATTGATCCATTCGTCGGTGTACTTCCATACGTAATCGCACTTCACGATTGATTGCGACTTTTCATACAGCACCGCTAAGCGTGTGTCTGCGAGTTGGCCTTTGCAGAACTCCAGCACATGCTTAAGCGTGTGCCCAGTATCAGCAACATCATCGACGATAAGAACTTTTGAATCCTTCAGGTCAACCAAACTTGGAACCGGAGGAAGAATCATGGGAACTGCCAGGCGCTCATTGACACCGGTGTAAAACTCAACGTTCATGGTGTAGGTGTTCTTCACCGACAACGCGTACCCAAGTGCGCCAGCTGACAGCAATCCACCTCGTGCAATTGCCAAGATGATGTCTGGCTCATATCCGCTTTCTGCGACTTGAATTGCAAGTTCACGACTCGCTACTCCGAACATTTCCCAAGTCATGATTTCACGGATCTCGCTCAAAATTGCTCCCTCACTACAGGCGATTACTTGCCGCCAATCTAGTTCATTGAGCCTGTTCGAACGGGCAGTGACGACACCCACTCAAACAGCAATACCCCCGATCGGCCAAAAATTTTGAGGTCATCACGGTGAGACCAGATGCTGGATCGCGATAACTGGGATTGCCTTCGGCGATAGCTGCTTGATGACGTGATTGAATTTCTGTAAAGCGCGGGTGTTTAGGACTCAGACGTATGACAAGTGCTACATCAATTCCATCTGGACGAAGCACACTCATTGCAGGGCTCCCAGCATGGTCCAATACTCTGGCCAACTCTTCGTCACCACCATTGGATCGTTAATAACTACGCCTGGCGTCACTAGCCCGATTAAGGCAAGCGACATGGCGAGGCGATGATCGTGATGGGTGTTTACCATGCCGCCACGAGGCTTCGATGGGTGCACCGTCAGCCCATCAGCGAGTTCATCTACCTGCACACCGAGCACTCGAAGCTCGTGCGCGAGATCGCCAATTCGATCACTTTCCTTGTTGCGAATAAAGCCAACCCCGTTGATGGTGGTTGCAGTTTGCGCAAACGCCGCGACAACCGCAAGCGTTGGCACCAGGTCGGACATGTCACGCATATCGATTGTCACGCCCTGCAATGGACGGTCTTGTGGCCGCGACAGAACTACATCGTCACCAGCGACCTCAACGAAACAACCCATGCTCACCAGCACATCGACAAATTTGGCATCTCCCTGCAACGAAGAACGCCCGAGCCCTATTACCACCACTCGCCCAGCAGCAATTGCTGCGGCAGCAAGTGGATAAGAGGCCGAAGATGCGTCGGGCTCTATTTCGTAATGAGCACCAACATAATCACCTGTGTCATAACGAAATATGTGTTCACCCCGCTCAATTGGTGTCACTCCAAAACTGTTTTGAACACCAATTGTCATATCTAGATATGACTGCGACACGACTTCACCTTCGGTGACTATTGCCAGCCCACGAGAAAGCATGGGAGCAATGAGCATGAGTGCCGTAGTGAACTGGCTTGATGTTGTTGCAGCGATCCGTATGCGGTCACTTTTCTGTTCCCCACGCTTTACCGCAATAGGAAGAACACCAGCTCCATTGAGCGGTGAAACATGAAGCCCGATATCGCTCAGTGCTTGGTGCAAATCGTGCATTGGGCGTTTACGCAATGAATCTTCGCCCGTGATGACCACTTCTCCAGCACGCAAAGCACTCACTGCAGTGAGAAACCGAGCGGTGGTTCCAGCCAAACGAGCATTAATAACAATTGGCGACTCCTGATTGACATCAATACCCGATTCGAATACTGCTGTATTGCCACGCGTATCAATCTGTGCTCCAAGCAAAGCCAGCCCCGACAGCATGGAGACTGTGTCGTCACCCGTTGGCAAGTTGCCAACTGAACTCTTTCCCGAGGCCAACGCTGCGCACACGAGTGCTCGTGCCGCAACACTTTTCGAGCCAGGAACATGAACCGTTGTATTGAGTTGTGCCCGCAGCGGCGTTACCGAATGGGGTTGACTTCCGCTCATGTCAATTGCTGAATCGATGGTCGAAACCCTCGCGCAATTAATCCACCCTTGAACACATCTTGGCTTGCACGATCAATAACCAGAACCAAAATTCCTCGATCGCCTTCCACCGAGTGTGCGACTTCAAAGTTTGCGGTGTTAACGCCCAACTCGGCAGCCAATGAGAAAATCTCTGCGGCTGCTCCAGCACGGTCAGGAATTGGAACGCGAACTTCAACTACATCAAGCAAATTGCTTACGCGTCCTGGCAGATTTGCGCGCGCTACTCGGCCAGTTTGCAAACGCTGCTTGAGTTCATCGGTTTTCCCTTCGTCCACGATTACTCGCATTGCCTGCAATCCACTAATCATTCCGTCAAGAGCGCCGATAATTGCCTCACGATTTTCTTTGCAAACATCAAGCCATATCGCAGGGTGCCCCGAAGCCACACGCGTCATATCGCGAAACCCACCTGCAGCCAAACGCAATACCGCAACGTGTTCTTCAGCGTGATCATTTGCCAGCGACATCAACGTGGCTGCCGTGAGATGAGGTAGATGGCTGACAATGGCAACCAGTTGGTCGTGTCGCTCCGCACTGAGCACGACGAACTCGGCTCCGAGTTCTTTTACGACCTGAGCAACGTGCGCAAAATTGGCGTCGGGAGTGTTTTCAGATGGCGTCAACACCCACACCGCACCTTCAAACAATGATGCATCTGCGCCAGCAAGTCCGACGAGCTCGCTTCCGGCCATTGGATGACCGGCTACGAAACGCGGGTCTGTGATCTCGCGAACGATGTGCGCCTTCACGCCGCCGACATCGGTAACAAGCCCTTGTGTTGTTTCGAGAGCACGCCTGACTTGATCGGCAACCGAAGAAACCGGAGTGGCAACGAATGACAACTCGGCATCGGCGTCTATACCCCTCGCGGCCACCAGCCCCAAACGAAGTGCTTCATCTTCAGTATCTGGATGCAAGTCGTTTCCCGTGACATGCCAACCTCGCGCCGTAAGCGCTGCGGCAAGTGAACCGCCAATCAGCCCAAGCCCGAAAATATTTGCTCGACGCTGTTTCACAGAGAAATATCGTAACCGAGCACTACTCGGTGACTGCCTCTATTAAGAGTTTGACTTCAGCCTGTGTGAGGTTACGCCATTGCCCAGGAGCGAGTTTCTTGTCCATGATCGGGCCGATGCGCGTACGAACCAGCCGAATGACTGGATATCCAACGGCATCACACATGCGTCGAATCTGGCGATTCTTTCCCTCATGAATGACCATTCGTAAGACACCCTCTTGCAGCCTGCTCACTTCTGCTGGTGCGGTCACTCCATCTTCCAGTTCAATGCCATTCCGCAAACGGTGAATGGCCACATCACTCACATCTGCCGACGAGACATCGACTTGAACCAAGTACTCCTTTTCAAGTCCATACTTCGGATGCGTTATGCGATTGGTTAGTTCGCCATCGTTGGTGATGAGTAGCAGTCCCTCGGAGTCACCGTCTAGACGTCCAACTGGATACACGCGTGGATCGGCAGGTACCAAATCAACAACGGTTTCCCTATCGTGTGTATCGATTGCCGTACTGATGACATCGACAGGCTTGTTGAGCAAGTAGTACACCAAGTCTGGTCGAACACCCACAGGTGCTCCATCAATTTCCACACTGTCTACATCCACATTGACACGACGACCGAGAACCGCAACTTCGCCGTTGACTGTTACGCGACCATCAGCGATGATCTCTTCACATGCTCTTCGACTTCCCCACCCACGCTGAGCGAGAACTTTCTGTAAACGCTCACCCTCGTCGATCATTGAACAGGTGGCGCGATTCGCAAACCTTGTTCGAGTGCTTCAACCACTGCAGCATCAGGAACAAAATCGGCAATTGGTGGTAACGCCGACAGCGACTCAATACCTAGACGCTCAAGAAATAGCGAAGTAGTTCCGAACAAGACTGCTTGACCTGGGCCATCATCGCGCGATGTCTCGGTGATGTATCCACGTGCTTGCAATGTTCGCATTACAGCATCTGGATCGACTCCTCGGATTGCTGCTACTTGACCGCGTGAGATTGGTTGCTTGTACGCGATGATCGCAAGCGTCTCGAGTGCAGCAGATGAAATGCGTGCCTGCTGGCTATCCAGCACAAAACGTTCTACGTAGGAAGCCACATCGTGATGTGACTGGAATCGATAACCACCAGCGACCTTCACCAACTGAAAACCGTGACCCGCTTCTTCATAAGCAGCAGCAAGACGTTCGCATAGCCCATCAACTGAAGCGACCGAAATTTCAAGTAGTTGAGAAAGGAGCGTTGGGTCAACTGGCTCCATCGCTACGAGCAGAATTGCTTCCAATGCCCGCACAGATTCCGCTGAAATGTTTTCTTCGCTCATGAATTCCTTTTCATCATCCTTCGTAGTCATCAATCTGCAGAACAGCTTCAAAACCAGTGTCATCCCCTGCTATCCATTGGACCTCAATGTCTCCGAAGCGATCTGATTGTTCGAGAGTTACTCGACCCTGTTTATACAATTCAAGAATTGCGAGGAAGCGCACCACAACTTCGATGCGATCATGAATTGCCTCGGTAATCTGCCGAAACGTCACCTTGCCCAACTTCGGAAGAGTTTCCAGCATTTCCATCAGCGCATCTGCAACACTCGCACGAATAGGTGCAACGTGGAACAGGTCAATTGAAGTTGGTGGTTTCGGCTGGGTGACCCTCAGATAGGCGCGTTGCAAGCGGCCCGGTGTGACTCCATCGAGCATGTCGGGAAGCAGATCGGCGAAGCGCTCGTCCGGACCAGAGCGGCGCGGAAAACTCTGACTTGCTCGCTCTGTCAATTGACTGAATACGGCGGCCACATCTTTGAATGTCTTGCAATCAAGCAGACGTGCCAGCAGCAGGTCACGTTCTGACCACAAAGCCAACTCTTCATCCAGATCCATGTCCTCGCGACCAGGGAGCAAACGGCGAGTCTTCAGTTCAACCAGTGTTGATGCGATCAGTAAAAACTCTGTCGCAACATCGAGATCAAGCATTTGCATGCGCTGAATCTCTTCGAGGTATGCCTCAACGATGCGGGTCAGGGATACCTCATGGATATCTACTTCTTCTTTCAAAATGAGGTGCAACAGAAGGTCGAATGGACCGTCATAAACCGGGGTCGCTACCTCATAAGCCATGGCTAGAGAATAGTTCACTAGACCGAAATGTCCTGAGCCCGTTGAGCCACTTGCACTAGCGTTGCACCGTGGCTCGCGTACTTTCTTGCATCCAGCCGACAGGCGATGTTCACCTAGGCAACTATTTAGGCGCGCTCCGCAACTGGGTTTCGGGGCAACATCACAACGACGTGTTCCATGGCATTGTTGACCTGCACGCCCTCACCATCACCGACAAGCCTGGCGTGCTCGGCAGGAACACCGTGGAGCTTGCCGCAATGCTCTTCGCAGTCGGTCTAGACCCGCAAGTCGCAACAGTATTTGTTCAATCACACGTTCCAGAGCATTCGCAGTTGGGTTGGATCATGGAATGCACGGTGAGTTTTGGTGAGTTGAGCAGAATGACTCAATTCAAGGACAAATCCGCTAAACGCGAAGCCGACTTTGTCTCTGCCGGGCTCTTCACCTACCCAGCACTACAAGCCGCCGACATCTTGTTGTACGACGCAGCAGAAGTGCCAGTTGGCGACGATCAGCGCCAGCACATTGAAATCACCAGAGATATTGCAGTGCGTTTCAATCATCGCTTTGGCGACACGTTTGTATTGCCAAAGGCGGTCACACCTCCAGCAGGTGCACGAGTGATGGACTTGCTCGACCCAACATCGAAGATGTCCAAGTCGTCCGAAACAGATGCGGGATGTGTCTACTTGCTCGACGCGCCTGCAGCCATTGAGAAGAAGTTCAAGCGAGCCGTTACCGACTCTGAAAACGATGTTCGCTATGACCGTGAAGCAAAACCGGGGATAGCGAATCTGCTTGACATCTTGAGTGCAGTGACGGGCACGTCGCCCCAGCAACTCGCCGGTCAATACACCCAATATGGTGCGCTAAAGAGTGACTGCGGAGCCGCGGTTGCAGCGATGCTCACACCAATTCAAGCGCGATACACAGAACTGATGAACGACAAGGCAGAACTTGGTCGCCTGTTACGAATTGGTGCCGAGAAGGCTGGGGCTGTTGCCCAAGCAACTCTTGCCCGTGCACATAACGCAATTGGGTTCTACCCTCGCTAAATATTGTCGGCCGAGCGAAACGCGGCGGCCACTTCTGCATCACACGTTTGATTCAGCACTGCAATCACATCAGTGTGTGATCCTGCGTGTCGAAGCATGGTGATGCCAATTTCTTCATGTTGGTGATATCGCGCGAATCGCTTCGTTCGCGGTCCAGCCAAGGTGGCAATCACGCGCATCAGCGTTGATAGGTTGCACTGAATTTTTCCGATGTCGTGGAGCAGCACACCGGCTCTGTGTTCAGGGGATGCTTCCGGAAGTAATACAGCGAATCTTTGTGCAACTTCCACGCTGTGACGACGGTCGGCGATGCCGAATTGATTCCATAAATTGAATTCACTTGCCGTGAGTGTTGATTGAACCATGTTCAGTTCGTCTTCGGTGACATCCTTGCGTGACCATGAGGAGAAGAACCGCTTAATAAGATGCGCCACGTGTTTCATGCTTTCGCTCCCGAAAAGCCAATACGGGCTCGTGGATGCGATTCCTTGTACATGTCGAAGAGCACTTCATTGTCAACTCGCGTGTACACCTGGGTGGTGCTTACCGATGCGTGGCCAAGCAACTCTTGCACAATTCGCAAATCAGCGCCATGGATCAGCATGTGCGTTGCACACGAGTGGCGCAGAACGTGAGGCGAAACTTCATCGCCTACTTCAGCAATCTGAGCAAACTTTTGAACAATTCTCCATGCTGCTTGACGACTGAGCCGTGTGCCGCGTGAACCAAGAAATACCGCGTCAGCATGATCACGCTTCGCCCATTGCTCTGGCACCAACATCGTTCGCCCGCCAGCACCGAGCCATTCTTCTAACGCCGCCTTAGCGTGGCTGCCGAACGGCACAATGCGTTCTTTCGAACCCTTACCGAACAGGCGCACCAACTGAGACTCCATATCCAGATCTGATAGCGAGAGTCCACAAGCTTCTGAAATACGTGCACCGGTTGCATACAAAAATTCAAGCAATGCACGGTCGCGCAAAGCGAATGAATCCACTCCCGTTACTGAGGCCAAAATTCGCGCCACCTCATCTTCACTCAGCGCCTTTGGGATACCGCTTGGCACTTTCACCCCATCAACCCCAGAAGTTGGATTATCCGGTCGTAGGCGCTCTTCGATGAGATAGCGGTGCATCATTCGCACTGCTGCATACATTCGCGCAACGCTCTTTGCCGCCTTACCTTCCGCACGAAGCGAAGCAATGAACTGCTCGATTACTGGCGACTGTACAGAGAGCACATCGCAGCTCTTCAGGACAAGAAAGGCCTCGTAACGGTGAAGGTCTCGTCGGTATGCCTCAATTGTGCGCGGTGATCTTCCCTGCTCAATGGTCATCCAGGTGAGAAAACGCTCGCTGTATGTCAGCGACGACATTGGCAACTCGTTAGGCGCGAATTGATGGCGCTGCAGCTGGTTCTGCGACTGCTGATGGATTTTGTAATCTCACCACTCGATATTGCAGCGATGCGCCTATGAGTTCGCGGAACAATGGGTGTGGCCGATCGGGGCGACTCTTGAATTCTGGATGCGCCTGTGTGCCCACCCAGAACGGATGATCGGACATCTCAATGAACTCAACAAGCCTGCGATCTGGTGATGAGCCACTGCACACAAACCCAGCGTCTTCGAATCGTGCTCGATACGTGGAATTGAATTCGTAACGGTGACGATGGCGCTCGCTCACCACTG
>Ga0102878_1000387_pt1 | contig 18490 bp, 9 predicted proteins | sample Colrivmet1548A02_FD_78447 | JGI IMG/M metagenome (GOLD analysis project Ga0102878, IMG submission 78447) | Estuarine microbial communities from the Columbia River estuary - metaG 1548A-02 | ecosystem: Environmental > Aquatic > Marine > Intertidal zone > Estuary | place: USA: Columbia River...
AAAAAGATACGTTTAGCTTCACTCTTTCCTCTAAGGTAGATGCCATGTTCGGGGCCTTCTAAGTTACCGTGCGCAAGTTTAAAACCTGGCTTGGTTGGATGGTCAATTAAGAACTGCTTGGTAACAGCTGAAAAATTACCATTATGACTAATATCTCCAGACGTTTCGTTATACGTCATGTGAGTACTGATATTAACTTGTTTTAGTTTAACTTGAGCCATTTATGAGTTTGTATCTTTTCTATAGATATTTATACTCCAAGTTTTGACTTTGAATAATAAAAAAGCCTCCATAAAGGAGGCTCTTATTTAAAAAATATTTAATAGTTAAATTAAGCTACTCTATAAGTAATTTCGATTTCATCAGATGCTTCTAGAGCATATGGTAATCCTGTTACTCGAACTACTGTGTTTGCACCCTGCGGCCATACCCAGTTTGTAGTTTTCTTTAACATTACTCCGTTTATAGTAACTGAAAATACCTCGGCAGCAGCTGTTATCGTAATATCAGTATTGCCCAAGGCAGCGGTTGTATATGAAGTTGATTGTTGAACGTTTAGTGCATTATTACTAACGGTTAAGGTAAGTGTATTTGTTGTACCAGGAGCAGCACCGCCTGTTGCAGCAAAGGTTAAACCTTGACCAGTTGCAAAATCTAAAGTATCTGTATCTAAATCTAAACTAGACGCAGTAGCACCTTCGGCGCTGATACTTAACTGACTAGCAGCTCCAATTAAGGTTTTAAGATTAGCAAATGTAATTTTTTGGTTTGCTGGAGTGGTTGCTCTAGAAGTAACAATAAAGTCAGCATCTGCAATTGTAGTAACGGTAGTTAATTCAGAAAGGTCTAAGTCAATTGATAATAGACCTGCAGTCATTGAAGTATCAATACCAGTATTACCTGCGATTGTTAATGATCCGCCTAGCGCAATATTACCATTTCCGCCGCCGTCTCCTATAATATTTATGTAATCATTCAGCAACATTGCATTGGTTACACCGTCGGCTTTAATGTATAAAGCATCTGCACCATCAATACCAATTGAAGAGTCGTCGTAGTTTACATTAAATTTGGTACCAGTTCTTGTTAAACCAACACCAGCTTCAGCAACACCGGCTGCAGAGAATTGAGTAAATTCAAGTTGAACCAGTCCAGCTGGGTTATTAGTAAAGTCATATAAACCAGCAGCGCCAGTCTGGCCGCTAATTGCTCCGTTTGGTGAACTTAATACCCAACCAGTGTCGCCATATACTGTTCCTTGCTCAACAAAGGTAAATAATCCGCCAGAAACTTCTCCAATATTTGCAGTTACGTTATCAGCATCTTGGGCTCTAATTAATTTACTGCCTTGATATACGTAAATACCATTTACCTTTTGGCGAACACCGCCTGGTGAAATTGCAATTAGGACACGATCACCGTCGGTAATGGTAATACCGTCAAGTACAAGGAAACTGATATCCGCCTGTGTGATAATAGCTGTATACACGTTACCATCATCTGCGTCGACTCCGTCTAGCTGGCTGTTAGTAGATATAGCTGGAGTACCGCCTGCTGCTGCAACTGATGTGCGATAAACTGCCACTACTGATTTTTTTATATCTAATCCAGTTGCAACCGAATCGACATATTCTTTGTTTGCTGCTTGACTTCCAGATATTGGTAAGCTACTTATTACTAAGTTTGCAGCAGGTGTGGTAATTGTACCAGTAGTTAACGTAACTGAACCAGTTGCGCCGCTCAGCTTAGTTAGTGAAACTGACGTATCTTGTAGTTGTTTACCTTTAATTAGTGCCATTGTTTATAAAGTCTTTTTATTTAAGTTATTTATTTGTTGGTTGTTCAGTAATTTATGCAAGTGTAACTGTGCCCCCGCTAAAATATTCAAGTAGAATAAGATCAGAGGTTTCTAATCCATGTTCTAAATATGCAGGCCTCGTATAAAGTGAATCCCCTGCCTGCACTTGAGCTAATAATAATTGATTTATACCACCAGTTCGGCTAAAAAAGAAAGGAGACGTATTTGAATCTGTTAAGAGTCTTCTTACTCCATTTATACTTATACACACGGTTGAATCTATATGAATTGCTTTGGTAATTGCCGAGTTTGATGCTAGTGAATAACTGCCAGTATTTGAAGTATATGTTACCTGATTAGCATTGCCTTGTTCAGCACTTGGAGTAATTGGTGCAACCAGACTTGGAATAACTCGAATATGTCCTCGCATTACGCTTTGGTGAGCCGTACATACATAGAAAAGATCGTCTGGCGCGTCAAATGGAACTGTCCATAAGATATAGCCGCCGCTACCTTGAGTATTTGTACCGGCACCGCTAGTCGGCATGCCGACTGAATAGGCTGTGCCATTTGCGCTTCGGATTTGCAGGGTGTGACCTATACTTGAGGCAACTTTAAATTTGTAAATATTTCCTCTAAAAACATAAATCGTTGGATTTGCATTATTGCCACTGTTAAAATCAGCGGCTTCATTAACTAACCATGAAGTATTTTGAAGATGCGCAACAAAAGTTAATAAGTTAGCATTGGTTGGTGAAAATTCAATAAGATCTACATCTAAAACTCCGTCTTTAAACCAGTACATCTGATTATCATCACCATTAACGATTCGGACCTGCATGGTTGGGAATCGAATAGCCTGTGGAATATTAGCTAATGCTTCAGCTGTTGTTGCATATGGCCCAGAGTACCCGTCGACTGGAACCGGGTTAACTGGTGTAATACCATAAGGTAATTGAAGTCCTGGTGTAAAACTCATGGTTATGCGATAGTTATTTGGTGACGGTGATCTGCGCTATAAGGAATAGCATTGGTCAGCGTGTATATTTTATATGCAACTGGTGTTCCTCCTCCATCATTAACATTAAATGTTGAAAGTGTATAATTTGCTGTGATATTTGCGTTTAGTGCATCCAGATCTAATACTTGAGTTAGGGCCATTGTTGCAGGAATAGCTACTGTAAATATTGTTTGAACTGCTCCTGTATTTAGGGTAAATGTATTACCGGCATCTGTAAATCTTTTGCCAGATAGGGCTCTAACTCCAGCTGAATTAGCTGGCGCGCTTGCACTAGGTCCATAGAATACCACGTATTTGTAAGTTATGTTATATGAAGCAGTTGCAGTTGTATAGGAATCTGTAACAGAAACTCGATAAATTGCGCTAGTTGCGGATGATGTAATTGACGTATCAGTAAAATTAGTAAAGGATCCGCCGGCTGCCGCTAGGGATCCAGCTGTTCCAATATTTACATAGGCTCCACTATTAAACGAAACTGCATATTGGAATCCGCTAATTGGAACATAGAGTCGGTTTCTGGAAGTAGATCCCTGTAAAACAGATGACGTATTACCGCGTTCTCTAATTTGATTACTTTCAATTGATAGTGAAAGAGTCGAAGCTGGGGCACTAAATGAGATACTTGGTGATTGATAAGATTGTGGAGTAATTGTTAAAGTTGCAGTTGCGGTAGCTCCAGCACTATCGGTTACAATATATTGATAATTAAAAGGTTGAGTATTAAAAGCCGAATCTGTTAGAGTGTGTGTATATGTAGTTGCACCAGTAGTTGAAGTTAAGGTAGTCCATGTACCAGAATTATTACGTCTCCACTGTAAAACAGCAGTTGCTGTAGTTGCACCAAGTGTATTAATAGTTTTAGTAAAGACTAACTCATTTGAAATTGCAGTTTGATTAAATAAGATACTTGTAGAGGAACTTAGGGACACGGTAGGAGCAATTGGTTCCTGTGCAATAAGGTTAAACACCTCTTCAGCAGTTTTACCCGCTGCGGGAATTGTGTCTCCAGATATAAATCGTCCAACTGTTTTACCAAATGGTAAACTTACAAAAACGTCTGCTGAAAATGTAGGTGGCGAAATCGGTCTTACAAAAACAGTTACCTTATCGCTAGATGGATCAGCTACTGCTAAAATTGATGAACTTAAATTAGCTGGACCTTCCTTGAAATCAAGTTGCTCCATTTTAGTTAAGATCGTTGCAGGCTCGGTTGATGCAATATCGGTTCCATCATTACTTATAGTAAAGGCTGAAACTGAATTAAGGGCCTCCGTATCAATTCCAATTGAAACCTGTTTTGTAGTTGAATTAAAATTAATATTAATTCCACCCTCTCCAGCAATTCTGATTATATCATTAATAGAAGCAGCTTCAAATTGAATTGCGCCGCTTGCGCTTGCAATTTTAGAAAAACCTGGAGTTTGAACAGGCGAGTTAATAGTTACCTTATTGGTTGCACCATTAAATGCAACAGTAGTATCACCAGTACCTTCAATTCTAAATGTACTTTGTGGACCGCTTGCACTTAATTGAATATTACCAAGTGCATTTGCAATTTGACTAAACGAATTAGTTGAAACATTTGCTGAGCTAATTATAACCCTCTTGGTTACGGCATCTAGACTCACGGTGGTTCCACCCTGACCCTCAAAACCAAGGGTATCAGTTGCACTACTTGCACCAAATATTACAGTTCCTTGAGAATTTGCAATTCCAGTAAAAGCTGTTCCGACTGGGCCGCTTGCGGCTTGACCGCTAGATAGTTTTACCCAACCGTTATTTTGAGTATATCCATAAAATCCCTCTCCAGCTGGAGCGGTATTATTTGCATAGATAACATCTCCAATAAGGCCAGCTGCGCCGAGCTTACCAGTATTATCCTGTAATCTAAGTAAAGGTGTTTGAAATAGGTTAGCAAGGGCAGATTGGGTTGTTAATACTCCATCTGCATCGACCTGCATTTTAATAGAGCCGTTTTGTACGACTCTGATAGTAGAACTTGCTGTAATACCAACTGCTGCAATCTGGTTAACCGAAATATTGTTATTGGTCTCATCAAATGAGATTGCAGTTAAAAACGCTTGGATAGCCGCCTGTAAGTTATCAAAATTCTGGTTAGACGCCGATATACTCGAGCTTAAGCTTGAATCAGATAAATCGGTAATGTTTGTTAAGTTAGAATAGACTCCCATCTAGGCCCAGTTGTTTTAGTTATTTATTATCCCAAACTGGATTTGCTTAAAGAGCAATCTCAGTCTTAGAATCTTTAGTTGCGTGGTATGAAAGTGGTGATCCTACAACAAGACACTCAGTTAAATCCGCTGAAACTTGCATGTTTGGTTGACCTTTAATTGTTGATTGCTGAATTGTATTAACGCCAGATTGGTTAAAGTTGCAATTAGATAGAGTTGAGTATCTAATATCATTTTTATCAAAAATTGTACACTCTAAAAGTCTAGAACTTCTAACTTTACAGTTGACTAGTGTACAGTCAGAAAGTTCAGCCTGAATTGAAGACTCCATAAAAATAATATTTGATAGATTAAAACCATTTTTTATTCGACCTTCTAAAACTTCAACTTGATTTGTTTCTGAATTATAATTTACACGGCCTCTAACCAGTCCGCCATATGTTACCAGATCAAAAAGTTTTTCCCTAACCAGATTAAACTTAGCACCAAGTATTTCTGGCCTTGAATCTAGATCCATTGATAATTTAATAAGTGGAAATTTAGTTTCAAAGGTTGCATAAGACTTTAAGGCAGTTAAGTGTGACTTTTGTTCGGTTAAGATCTCTTTAATTTTTTCGCGATCTCTATCTGAATAGATTGAATTTGATTTTAAGGTTGAAAAAAGAGACTCTATTACCAGGTTTAATAATTCAACGGCTTGGGTATTTCTCTTTTCGTAATCCTTTCCGCCGATATACTTTATAGTTACAAAACCTTCACTAATTCTGTCAAAATTGATTCCAAACTGTTTTGATCTGGGAAAGCTAAATTCCAGTTGTGAAGAATAGCTGCCAGACGGCACAGCGGCTTCGGCTATAAATTTATTTTTTGGGTATATTAAATTTATAGAGTGTTTATAGATTTTACTTGAGCGAATCTCCTGTGGCCATAATTCAAAGGCTTTAGCTTCATTAAAATTAAGTAAAAATTTAAATTTATTTAGCTGAGGAATTCTTGCTCCTTCATTCATTTTAGAGAAACCTAAATCAATTTTAACCTTACACAATTCGTTAGTGTACCCGTTATCTTCAATAAACTTAAATGATTTAAGAAGAGCATTGACCCCTTCGTAATAGTAGACTGGACCGATTGTCATTCGCTTCATTTTAAATCCGTTATTATAGAGATTGGTTAGCCGTGCTCCATTTTCCTGTAAAGGTTTCCAAGCATCTCGAGTTGCGCCAACCTCAATGTCTCTGTGTAGAGCAGATTTGGCTTTTTCTGCAAGTTGCTGAATTGATTTATTTGAAAAGAAATCAACTGTAAGCACAAACTGTGCTGATTCTACCTGTTCCCTGTTTTTAATGTCTAGTATCATAGTTTATGTTATCTGTTTATACCAATATAAGGAATATTTAATCTTGGACGGCAGTTATCAATTATACGTAAAATTGATTCATCTTTAATGAATAACTGACTAATTACAAAATCATGGTCCTCCTCTTGAACCATTGTATTAAAGAGTCGTATATTTGCAATATCAATTGGTGATGATACTAGTCTAAAGTTTTCGTTAATTGAAAAACTAAATGAACTTGCACCAGTCAAGGTTTTTGCTGAATTATGGATTTGAGAAATATCATTAAAATTATTTAAATTCGCTGGATCCTGATTAAATCCATATATAGTTAGGGCAGTTTGCTTAAATTGACTAGATACTGGCACAAATATGGCATACCACTTATCGATTTCTAATCTAACTGTATTAAATTGAGTTAAGGTCGAATTTATTTCAAGCCTAATTGAAACGTTTTTATCAGTTGAATTATTAATTGCAATTGAAGTACCATCTAACTTTAATCCTTGTGATAAATTATTATCGTATGCATCAATAAAACTAATTGAATCGGTTAGGGCATTAATTTTAAATAGCGCAAAGTAAGTCATATTAGATTTGTCTTCTCCTAATTTTCCAATTTCATTATAGACAACGCTATAGTCTCTGGTTAAAATATGTACACGGCTATTTGTATCTGGTTCAAACGCTAATTGGTTTGGCGTAAAGAAATTAGAGTCAGCATATCTGTCAATTTTAATATATCGGCCAAGCAGTGGATCGTTTGAATTATATGGACCTCTAATTTTAATTGGCGCTCCATTACTTAAGTCATATGTTGTTAATTTATAGCCAGCCCATAGTGAAAATAGTTCAGATTCTTCATATGCAATTAAAGTATATTTGGTTGCAGCATCTTCATATTTAACCGAATCTTTTGTAAAATTTGAGGTTTTGGGTATAACTGTAATAGGTAAGCTCGGTACACTCTTACTTTCATAATAATATTGAATTAGTGGAGAATAGTTGTAGGTTAGGGTCAATTGCTTGATTTTGAGATCTGGGTGTAGTGCCTTACGAGTTTCATCAAAACGGGTTGAAATTGTTTTAAATTGCTGGGGCATTGTTGCATCCTTAACTTCGTCAATCATTTGATCTGCAAATAATTCATCTGTACTTGTAATAATATTATCTAAGAAAGTTCGGTCTTCTGCTTTCATCATCATATCAATATTTGGCTGAAACTTAACCAATTGAATTTTCCAATAAACTGGCTCCTGCATAATTCCGCGATATAGGTATGTACCCTGAATCTCATACATTCTGTTAGTTAATGGAAAATAGAGGAAATCCTTTTTGCGAGGATTCGACGCTGCTCCAAAGATCGTTTGGAAATATTGGTTATCAATATGGATTTCGAATGGCATTTCAAAATCCACACCAAACTCTGCGTATGTAGGCTTATTATCTGGAAATTTATTTCCGGGTACAAGCACCTTAATGCATTTTCTGCTAATTGTTTTGAATAGAGTCCACTCCTTGAACACGTAGTCCGCAGAGTCTCTATCTGGTTCGGTTTTAAAGTAAACAACCTCATGTCCAAATAATTTGTTAGTATTAAAGCTTAATTGTTTAAAAATATTTACGGCCTGGTCTGCCGCATATGGATTAAACGACATGGTGCCAGTTGAAATAAGAGCTGGACAAACCTCATCGCTACAAACTATGCTTGGTGTAAATAGGCTTGGAACAGAATCTGCTGCAACAATTTTAAATTTAATTTCATTTACAACAATTGGATTAGTAAGCTGATTCCTAGTTGTATTATTATATTCATATTTTAATTCAACAAATAGATCAGCATTATTAAAAGCAAGTGCGGCAATGTCTGCAATATCGTACCACAGAGACCAGTTTCCACGATCTGTTGAATATCTAAATTTTTTACTTAGATAGGTTTGGTTATTGCCATTTAAGTCAACATCGTCAGTAAAACTTGTAATCGAATAGGCTCCAGGTAAAGGATCCTTTGTTGAAAATAGTCTATAGTTACTGCTGAATGTCAGACTTGATTTGGAAGTCTCCGGAATAAGCTTTAGGGTAACTGTCTGCATTACAGATGGCGCTTTCTTTTTATTTATCCAAGTTTAGCCTGGTCGCTAACTTAAATAAATATCAATAAAGATTCGGCACCATGAAGACTAACCTAAATGTGCCAGGCCTGGATCCACTATGGCTGGCAAATTCTAAATATGTTGACCTTGAATATTATAATTACGTTATGCTTGGTGCTAAACAAAAGTATCTTGCGGATCTTAAAGCTGGATCTTTTACTAGATTCCACGAAATCCTATTTCACTACCTAAATTTAAATACAGTTATTGTTGATAAGGGCGTTTTCGACTCTGCCTATAATTTTAAAAAGGACGATCGTCACGTAATGGAAATTATTGCATCTTTAACCCGAAACAGGGAAGAGTATGGCGGGGAAATCTTAAGAATGTCGTCAACCATTTTAGCAGAAGTTCTTACTGAATATTTAGATATTATGTTAGATAGACTGGCTTACACTAGACTCTACTTTAATTCAGCAAAATTTCACAAGTTAGATTCGATTTATGTCGCAACTACACAAAATAAAGCTAAACTTAATCATATTTGGAAAATTACTAAAGATAAAGGCGTACCCTTTTTGATTAAAGCAAATCACCTAATTGAAATAAACGAATTTTCATGTGAAGACGGCGAATTTAGCGAACTATTAGGCCAAGTTAAGCCAGAAATTACAGATTTTTCAGCTAAGAAAAATGTCATGGTATTATCTTCAGTAAAGAAAATTAAAGACGAAACTCTATTTGAACTAGCGTTAGCTACGATTGTTGCTAATAAACTTCTGAATCACTCTAGTGGCTTCAATTCAAACATCTTATTGGATATTAAGTCCATGTTAGAAAGAGGCCAGGTGATCCCGTATAAGCTTAGATCCTTAACTTAACTGCTATGAATACATGTACTCATTATTATAGCCGCCGCCAGAGTATTGACCAGAACCTCCACTGCTGTAACTGTAAGATCCACCTCCGCCACTATATGTATAAGTTTGACTTGTAACCGGCGCCGTATAGCTAAACACTAGGTCAATCTCAGTAATAGTTAGGTTGTCTACTGTAATCGCATTTGCTAATTCTTGAGTAAATGGCTGACTTGCTGAAATTGTACCAACCGGTAATGGCGACTTCTTTTGCCAATACGAAAACGAATATCCAGAAGGAAGAGATGAAGATACTGATACACTTACATTTTGACCACTTGTAAATTTTCTAATAATTTGATTAGAGTTACCCGATTGCGGAATACCCGAAGCTCCGTTTAGTGTAATTGTAATATATTGAGATAGTGTGCTCGATGAAATCGACGACAGGTTTGTTTTAAGAAGATTTACTTTAAAAATACCGCCATTATATGTAGCAGCTGATGCAGATGCTCCAACCGCTGGCGCATAGTTTGCAGAAATAATTCTCCAAGTATAGGTCTGAGGAGTAGCTAAGGCACGTGATGTACGTTGACACTGAACTACAACTGAATTAATTGGTAAATTTGCAACTGTTGTAATTGCCGCGCTAGTTGAAGGCAGGGCCGATAGTGTAACTACAGTTGTTTCGGTTCCTCCACTTGTAAATTTAACAGCAAGGGTAGAACTTTTTTGGTTAGTTAAAACATAGGTTCTGTGTAAAACACTTGCCGTAGGTTCTGGTAAAGTAATACCGGTAATTGCACTAGTTGATCCAACATATACTCCATAATGACCGTTAGTTAGTTCCAATAGGCCTGATTTTTCACTGCCGAAGTATGCAACATTTGGTAAGCTCAGCGATCCATTAAGCATGAAGTGCGAAGTTGGATTAGAAAGAACTGCATCCATTGTTGCATCTTCATAATAGTTAAATTTTCCAGCCGCCATTCTTCCATCTCTGGTAACGGTAAACTTAACTGCTTTAAGTATATTTGATAAACTTAATGTTTTCATGTGTTATGTATATTTTATACTGATTCGTTTGAATTTGATCCGGAGTTAGTATCAACTAGAGCTGGATCATTTGAATATGCAACAAAGTGCATGCTACCATCTCGGGTTGTAATAAAAGCTGAACCTGTTCCAGACGTACCTGCCGGACTATCATCTCTATATGTAAAGTTCATATTTCCATTATCATCAAAATATGAATTAAATCCTAAATAACTTGCGAGGCCAGCCGCTGTTGCAGCACTACCGTTAACACTTAAATTTGGCTGCCTTGGTACAAATAATTCGGTTAGTCCGCTACCAGACAAAGGTAAACTATTTTTGGTCATTGTTCCAAGGTTAACTTGGTCTGCCAAATATCGGGTATCGGAAACTGCCGATGCTATACTCTTAGTTCCATATACAGTTAATGATGAATTGGGGGTACCTCCAACACCAAGAGCAGTTGTTTTTTCAGTTGCGCCAAATCGCTTAGCGATAATTTGTTTAGTATCACCCAATGCGGTTCCAAATACTCCAATCGAAATATCACCAGTTGCGCAAATGTCAAACGAAGTTTTTGTAATAATATGAGCTGTGTTTAACGAGTCTATTCCAAACGCAAGCCGAGTTTTACCAGAAGCAGTTGCGCGTTCAAGCAAAAGTCCATTTATATCAAATACCGCGTCATTTTCAGCAAAACTTTTAATTGCAGAAGATCCTCCAGTGTATAGTGTAACTCCATTGTGGGCAGATCCATCCATTTGAGATGCTCTAAACTTAAAGGCTGATGTTGCACCATTAACTGAATTGGTATACGATGAATCTCCACCTACATTAAATTCTGACAGAAAGTAAGAAACAGCTGGACTAGCAGACGTATTGTTTATTAGCGCGTGCTTTATTCTAAGGTTATTCTCAGAAAAACTCATCTGATGTTGACCGTTTGGCAATTTATACAAAGAACCTAATTGAATGTGATATCTACTAGCTGATTCATCTGATGTGGTTACAAAATTTGAATATATTGTTGTAATTGCTTTACTAACATCAGTAATTAGTGCATCAACACTTCCGTTTGCAACAAAGTTAGCTTGGTATTTGTCTAAATCAAAGTTATTTAAAAATAGGGTTGAGTTATTATAAGTTGATGCAGAACTTCCATAATTTATTCCATCCGGGTTGACGACAGCTAAGTCTGCTCCAGCATTTTTTAAAAATCTTACTATTCCATAATTTTTCTTTTTAGTACTTGCAGTAAAGGTAGTATCAGTGTCACTAATTGTAAATAATTGTTTATTTAAAAAGAACTCAGTCGATACTGCTAAAAGATCGTTTATGTTAAATATTTGAGACCACGCCGTCGTAGTTTTAGTATAGAATCTTCCGCCGGTTGTAATAAAAATATCGTCAACAATGGCAGTTGTGTTGGTGGTTTGGTCTGTTCCACTAAATATTCTAGAGCCCTTTGCTCCTCTAGGTCCAACTTGACCGGCTGGGCCGATTCCGCCTATCGCACCGGCAGGGCCGCTTGGGCCAATATCGCCGATTCCTAATTCAATTAACTTAGTAAAGTTAAAATTTAGTTTGTCTGACAATACGGCTTGGCTATCTGTTGTAAAAACCTCTTTAAGATTTAATTGTGCTGGCATCTTTAGATAAATTTCATTTTTGGTTCAATTATTAAACTTAATCGACCGGTTGTTTTTAAGGGAATTCTTAATTGAACAGATCGTCCGTCTTTAATATTTATTTGGACTCCTTCTAGTTTCTTGTACCCTAACGCATAGCGCTCTGCTGCGGTTTTGGTAATAATTTCAAGGCCAGTCGGCTGGCTCTTATCTTCTATGTACCAGAATACAAGTTGGTCAATTGCATAGTTAGGTAAAATGTTCTCGATTGCATATTGTTTAACGTATGACGAAAAATCGTATGATCCAAGTATTTCTGGATTTCTAGCAGTTGTATCAATATTAAAGCTGCCTGAAATTTGAGATTCTAGGCCTAATGATAAGACCTTTGCTGCAAAAACATTAGTTAAGTTTATATCAACTTGAGAGTCGCTAGTGTTTACTTTGTATAAAACGTCAGCCTCTCTATTAATATAGTCAGCAGAAATCGATGGAAACTCCAGTATTTCGCTAGAAGAAAGTGAATCGATTTCAATAGACGTCGGTAACGATGCAAGTTTAGCCATAAAATAAGAATCTTCGGCTATGCGTCGAGTGCCGTATGCTGGAATAGAATCAGTTTTATTAATATATTCTAAATGGAAGCCATAGTCCCAATTTGATGCAAGTAGATAAAGGTCACCGTTTGATATTGGAGTTTCTCCAATTAATTCAAAGATTGGTTTATACTTATCGCTACCCTCTAACTCTAGAATTTTCTTTTCTGAAACTTTAATATGCTCAAATCCTTTTACTTCAAAGAATCGATTTGCGCTTGGATTAAATTTACAATTTGCATCCTTAACTATTTCTGAATTTAGAGTGGTATCTGGCATAAATGCGGTAACTTCTCTAAAAATAGGCGAATATGTTGAGCCGTGTCTTCTTAAGAAGACAGGATTCTGTAAATATGATTCAGCCGCAGTATATCCAACTAAGTTTGAAGCCTGTCTTTTACTTGTAGTTTCAGCTTGTGTCAATTGGATATTAACTGGTGAAATTGTTGGTATTTTTAATTTTTCAACCATAGTTGCCTCTTCAATTTCAATATAGAATTCGCTAGTTGTTTTTACCCCATTTGAATATGTAGTATAGGTTACATTATCTCGGCCTCTATCAATTGATCTCTTAAACTCATTGAAACTTAACCTTTTAAATAATCCTTTGTAATAAGATTCTCCTCCAAGCAAAAGGGCAAAGTTTACTGATTCCCAATAGCTAGTATCAAGAGCAGGGATAGTTAATTCTCTTTTAATAATTTTATCAAGATTAAAGGTTGTTACACCTGAAACAGTTTGTGCAGTTGGAATACTGGTAAATGTAAGTTCACCAATTCCAGAGTCAGACCTCATTACAACACCGCTTGGCAAAATCTCCGAAATACCAGACTCATTTGATAATCTGTAAATAGTTTGCTTAATTATTCTAAGAAGTTTCTTGGTTACATCTCCTGGATAAGCTAAAATATTAAAGGCTGAATTTGTTTCTGATGCCAGCACTTGTGCATTTGGATAGGTATATCCGGTTTCGCCAGTGGCTTTATTTTTTAATTCTAAAATATCAATAACGTTTAATAAAGTACTGCCTGAATACGCTACCCGGTTTTGAGTAGCAAGCGCATGGCTAATATCTGCTTGATAAAAATTAATAGGGGCTGCCGTATTTTTTTGGAAAAATTTAACAGTAATAGCTGGTCCAGTTGAGGTCGCAGCCGCTGATAACGTAACTTTAGTTATAAGTTGGCTGTTTGCGTCAAGCGCAGCATTATTAACGCTAACTACATAGGCATTGGCTGGAATACCGGTGCCTGTTACATAGACTTTATTTGACGCATTATAGTTTAAACCCGTTGCATCACCATATGATGCTAATTCTAAATTTGAACCGCCTTGTAAATAGATGTCAACTGAGCCAGATGTAATAGCTGCAGGCTGGCTTTGATTTGGTATATTTGATATAATTGTCTTAGACAAGGTTACAGCTGTGCCATTAACTGAATTGACTCTGGTTCCAGGTTTACTCCATCCAACAATTTCAACTTCAGATCCAATTAAAATTGAGGTGGCTGGCGCTGAGCTTAGCGTGATAATCGAAGAACCTCCTTCTACACTAGCAGTTACGGCTGGGTTAAGAGTACTTCCAATTATTGCAGTTTGGTTAACAAATGATTCTTTAATACTGTTTGATGTAATAATTCGGTTTTTAAGAAATGGATATAAACTTAGTCCAGCTACACCATATGCATTATTTTCAGTTGTAGTAATTCCTTGTGAAGTTCCTCCAGGAAGAGTAATGGTAGTTAAGGCTTGACCTTCTCCACTTGACAAGAGTCCGTTTGAATTAATTGGAAAATCTAGCGTAAATTCTTCTGGATTAGCTGTACCAAATACTTTAAGCGCGGCTGAGTCCTTATACGATAACATGCTATTAACACTAACTTTGCTAATCTCATCAACAATTTGAATATCTGAGCCTTTATCTAAAGAAAATACAAATGGTAAACCTCTGTCACCATAGCCAGCCGGCCTTGATAAATCTAAACTATTTACTAGATTTATGCTACTGTAGCTGCCGTCTAGCGTATTATACTTTTTGTTTTTTGCATAATACATAAATGCTAAGGTAATATCAGAAATTGATAGAATCCCATTAGCAGTACTAATTTGATTTATATTAAGTTTATAGTCAGAAAATGATGATGATATATTATTAAATGCATGTTGTTCATTTTGAGAAAGTCCACCAGTTTTAGTTACAAGTAATTCCTTTGGACTAGAAACCAATGCATTTGATTTACGACCAACTCTTAATTCAATAACCAGTGTAATAAATTTAAAGTCCTTAGATTCAATAAATTTAAATTGAATAGGATTTTCACCAGAATATGGTGTCTCTTCTATTACCTTTAGGATTGAAGTAAAGCGATAATTATTAAAACGATTAGATTCTCTAACGTATTTAAGAGCCCCTGATAATTCCTTTTCCACTGTATCTTGCACGACCTCTTTAAATACAAACTTAATTCCTTTAAATATAGATTTAGCAATGCCAGACACAGAGTCTTTTTTAATTTGGGAAAATCTATATTGCGTTCTTGCACAAGGCGTCATAACGCCATTATTTAAATAACTTGGAGTAAAAATAAAGTAGTCCTCAAAATATCCAGCTTGCGTTACAGCTAGTGTTGGGTTAAACGGCGTATCAAAATATAGTTTGTTTTGAGACGCGGCCGTTATGTCATTAATATAATCATATAGAGATTCAATATAAAACCACTCATGCGTCATTAAACTTGAATCTGGCTCAACTTTATTTGGCTCGGGTGAAAAATTATTTACACCAAAAACTAAATCCGCATTCAAACGATACGGGTTTGATCTTGAATCAAGGGAACCGTCGGCGCCCCATTTACAGATGTACTTAACCAATCGGTTTTTTCCAGCATTTTCAATTAAAAATCTTTCGTAATTTGAGTCGTACTCTGATGTAATTTTTCCGCTTGTAAATCTATCTCGATAAATGTATGATACTGTTTTAGAAGGAGAAACTTCAGCATAGTCTGACGTGATTGTAAAAAATCCTTTAAAATCTAAAATATCTGGAGTAGCCTCAGCAAGCTCAACATCATAAGTAGGTGTTGTTAGTGATAGTGCTGGAATTACAAACGGATCTCCGTTTATCGCTTCAAATTTAACAACCGTCGGTAGTACTGTTTTTTCAATTAAATCTCCATCACTATATGTAGACGTTCCAATTTTAATACTACCATTTAAAACTCGATATGCAGATTTTCCTAGGTTAATCATATTAATTCCCTCTGGAATAAATGCAGATTTCCAGACATCACTTAATTGAGTAGACGAGTATTGGCTATCAGTATGGTCAAAATCAAAATCTTTAATTGGGATAATTGATAATGCACTAATTGTTGGTTTATATTTCTTTTTAAATTGAACTAGTCCAAATTTTAAAAGAGCTTCTGTGCCGTTTTCTGTTAATACGTTTATATTATTATCGTAATAGTCTACTGCTTTAATTTTATCAGCTTCGCTAGTAAATGTATTGGTGTTTATGTAATCTATACTCTTAACAATATTTTCAATTTCAACCCAACCAGAAGGTGATTGTACTAGAATATCTGCCTTATTTGTATGTAATTTATTGAAATATTGGCCTTCAACTGAAATATGCGAGGATAGTGCTGAGCCGGGCTTAAAATTAACTACTTGACATCCAATTATGTCAGTTTGGTCTAAATTTCCTATACCAAACGTTAGGGTTTTTACTCCAGCTTCTGCAATCAAAGTACCAAATGAGTAGTTAGTTTGATTAATACTGGGTGAAGCTTCGCCATATACAATATAATCGCTATTAGTTAAATCGATAGTTGTACTAGAACTTGTTCCAAGTAGGTCGGCCGCCGTTTTCTTAAAAATTGGCTCTTCTGATATAGTTATTTTAAGGTCGCTACTGGCTGGAATATATTGGGCCGCATATTCCAATGAAACATTACCTTCGGTATTTACAACAATAAATATTCGGTTTTGATAAGAAAATGCTTTAAATCCACTGTTTTGTATAGCGTTAATTGCTTCGGTTATCGACTCTGCAATTTTTTGTAATTGAGTCGCTAGATCTTCCTGCTGTACAACATTAATACTATAGTAAAATTGATCTGGCCCATATTCATTGTATAGAGCAAGCGCTCCAAGTAGAGTCGACCCATTATATGAAAAATTAGATACCGCAGTAAGTGTTTCAAATCTCTTAGAATTTTGATTAGTCGCTTTTCCATTTGGATAATAAATTCTAAGTTGATCTAGGTGGTTTGGGATTGCGTCAATTGAAATTTCAATAAATGATTGGATTCCACCTTTTGTATAATCGGCAGAGTCTTCCATAAATGTTTCAGTTGGACCGTGTAGTAGAGACAAATCTATTGATTTACTCGAAATCTTTAATTTTGAATCTAAAATATTTGCTTGCGTAACTTTATGTAAGTTACCTAACTTATCTTCAATCGTAATAATGCCGGCTCCGTCTAATTCAGACAGTGCTGAAGAAATAGACGCTGGAATTGAATAAAATTTTAGATCTAATCCATTTTCATTAGTTTGGGTAAATGGTGTTTGCGCATATTCATATGTGTTAGGATCAGTAATGGTTGGAGAATTTAATGCAAGCGCAGCATGATCGCTTAAGTCAAAATCTAGCTCGGCTAAATCTACAGTATTACAGTAAATTCCAAAATATCTATTAAATTCAAAGTCGTCTGACGTGTCGTCAAATAGAAATTCTAGATTTAGAATATTTGGATAAATTACAGAGTTTCTCTCATAACCTAGAGTTACATATTCTTCAAAGTCAGTAATAGTTTTACCGCCTATAATTAGATCTTGTAGGTTTTCAAATTTTTCAGTGTAACAGCCAACTTTATAGGCAACTCCCGAATATGATGCAAGCAACCCTCTGTTAAATGGAAAGTTTAGTGTAGTCGACGGAAATAACGGATTGCTCTGCATCTTTTTAAGATACTTACCGATATGCGAGTCTACTCCTAAGTCAAAGGTTTTTATAATTTGAGCATCATCCAGTATGCTTTTTAAATGTCCAGCCTTGGCATATGGATAGCTTGCTTTGGTTTCCGAAATTGGCAAGTGACTTGCCCCAGGGATTTTAAAAATTACAAATTTTTCTGGGACCTCTTTATTTAAATATATTGGCGCAAAGTACTTGAACTTTTCAGAATAATTCTTTGATATACAGTATCGCGCGCCTGAAAAATATTCAGAAAAATCGTATTGGTCAGCAAAATTTGATGATGTTGAATCCAGTGCGACATTTGTTTTTACGCCAAATACAATTGATTCTGGCGTATTTCCATTACTAAAAAATCTATATAGATTTGAATCATGATTAGAAGTTGGGTCAATTGGATAGGCTTTATACTTATCATTTGCTAATTCAGAACTTGCCTCAATTGATTCAAAATATAAATTTTGGTTAGCATCTACCACTAACTTAACATTACCTGTAAGTTTAGGGTTAGTTCTAACTAATCCAAATGATGTGTCAAAGAGTGTAATCTTTTTATAAGATAATGGCATGTGTCATACTTAATTTTTATATTACCCAAATGCACTTAGAGAAGAGTTCAGTGATAAATTAAATGCTGAGCTTCTAAGAATATCAGTTAAATCTGATATGTAAACGCCGCCTCCGCCTGATCCGCCATGTGGCGTAAATATAGTTGGCGAAGTAATAATTGTATCACGCTGATGCTTACCACTAACCTGTATATCGAACTCAAATAATCCACTCTTAGTGTAAATATCAAGTCCAATAATTTTTGTATATGTAATATTAGTTAATTTTTGACCGGTTGACCAACCTCCAATTTCACCGATTTTATCAGTGGTTCTAAATTGGAAAACTATTGGAACTGTTATTGAAGCAGCAGATCCAGCAGAAACCGTTCTTTTTGACGATCT
>Ga0102878_1000430_pt1 | contig 17492 bp, 10 predicted proteins | sample Colrivmet1548A02_FD_78447 | JGI IMG/M metagenome (GOLD analysis project Ga0102878, IMG submission 78447) | Estuarine microbial communities from the Columbia River estuary - metaG 1548A-02 | ecosystem: Environmental > Aquatic > Marine > Intertidal zone > Estuary | place: USA: Columbia River...
ACTTACTTTATTATTTATGTTATTTATGGGACAGTTCATGGGCGGTGAAGGTAGCTTCTACGAAAACATGACCCTCGTTTTGGAAACCTTAGCAGGTTTCTCTTTAGGTGCTGAGTCTATCGCTTTATTTGCCCGTGTTGGGGGAGGTATTTACACCAAAGCAGCCGATGTTGGGGCAGATTTAGTGGGTAAAGTAGAAGCGGGTATTCCTGAAGATGACCCAAGAAACCCGGCCACAATTGCGGACAACGTTGGAGATAATGTTGGGGACGTAGCAGGTATGGGAGCCGACCTATTTGGTTCGTATGTAGCTACAGTATTGGCCGCTATGGTGTTGGGTAACTACATCATCAAAGACATGTCGTCTGTTGGTCAGTTTACTGATTCATTCAATAATATGGGACCTATCTTATTGCCTGTAGTTATTGCTGGAGTAGGTATTTTGGCCTCAATTCTAGGGACCTTTTTTGTCCGTATTTCAAGCAATGACGCTAAAGAGGCTCAAGTACAAAAAGCATTGGATTTAGGAAACTGGGTTTCTATAGGGCTTACTTTGGTGGCTAGCTGGTTCTTAATTGACTGGATGTTGCCTGAGACCTTGCAAATGAACTTCTTTGGAGAAGGCATTAAAGATATTCCTTCACGTCATGTGTTTTACGCTGCGTGTATCGGATTGGCCGTTGGTGCACTTATTTCGTATGTGACCGCATTCTATACTTCATTGGGTAAAAAACCTGTATTAGAAATTGTGCGCAACTCCTCAACAGGTGCAGCTACGAATATCATTGCTGGTTTGGCAGTGGGTATGAAATCTACTTTTGCCTCTGTTATTTTATTTGCTGCAGCGATTTACGGTTCTTATGAACTGGCTGGTTTTTATGGAGTGGCTTTAGCTGCTTCTGCCATGATGGCTACTACGGCGATGCAATTGGCTATCGATGCGTTTGGACCTATTTCGGACAACGCAGGGGGTGTTGCTGAAATGAGTGAGCTTCCTAAAGAAGTTCGCGAGCGCACCGATATTTTGGATTCTGTAGGAAATACTACGGCAGCTGTAGGTAAGGGATTTGCCATTGCCTCTGCGGCACTTACTGCGCTGGCCTTGTTTGCTGCGTATGTTACGTTTACCGGTATCGACGGAATCAATATTTTCAAAGCGGACGTTTTGGCGATGTTGTTTGTCGGTGCGATGATTCCTGTTGTTTTCTCTGCGTTGGCTATGCAGTCTGTAGGAAAAGCAGCCATGCAAATGGTGGAGGAAGTACGCCGTCAGTTCCGCGAAATTCCTGGAATTATGGAAGGAAAAGGAAAGCCAGAATACGCAAAATGTGTGGATATTTCTACTCAAGCTGCGCTTAAAGAAATGATATTACCTGGCTTGATCACCATCATTACCCCAATTATCATCGGTATTTTATTTGGTGCTGAGCCACTTGGAGGATACATGGCTGGGGTTTGTGTAAGCGGTGTGATGTGGGCAATTTTCCAAAACAACGCCGGTGGTGCATGGGACAACGCTAAAAAATCTTTCGAAGCTGGTGTAGAAATCAACGGTGTGATGACTTTCAAAGGTTCTGATGCACACAAAGCAGCAGTTACCGGGGATACAGTAGGAGATCCTTTTAAAGACACTTCCGGTCCTTCCATGAACATTTTGATCAAGTTGACCTGCTTGGTAGGATTAGTGATCGCTCCTTTACTGGGGAATGGTCATTCAGTTCCTGCGGAAAATCAAGTCAATGTTCAAGTAGAAGTAGTTGGCGGGGAAGAAACTGTATCTGCAACCATCACCTATACCCAATTAGTGAATGGTGTTACTACTACGTTAGTTGAAGAATTTACAGGTTCTGAGGCTGAAGTTCAAGAGCAACTTAAGGCATTCGAAGCTAAAGTTCAAGATTCTACTTCGGGAGTGACCATTAAAATTGAAAAGATGGAGGTCAACAATTAATTGACTACTGTACGGATAAAAAAAAGCCCGCTCGAATGAGCGGGCTTTTTTTGTGTGGATATCTATACTTAGAAAAGTCCGTTGATCTGTCCGTCAATTTTCTGGATGACCGTGCCTAAATCTTCTTGTTTGTTGACAAAATCGATGTCGTCTACATCGATGACCAATAAGTTTCCTTTGGTGTACTGCTGAGACCAAGCTTCATACCGCTCGTTCAGTCTGGAGAGGTACTCTATAGAAATACTGTTTTCGTACTCTCTTCCGCGTTGATGGATTTGTTTCACCAGATTAGGAATACTGCTGCGCAAATAGATCACTAAATCTGGTGGCGCAATAAGTTTTTCCATCAACTCAAACAGATTCTTGTAGTTGGTGAAATCGCGATTGGTCATCAATCCCATCGCGTGTAGGTTAGGGGCAAATATAAACGCATCCTCATAGATGGTTCTGTCTTGAATGACATTTTTGCCCGATTGTCGGATGTCCAATACTTGTTTGTATCGGCTATTTAAAAAGTAAATCTGGAGATTAAAACTCCAGCGTTCCATTTGATTGTAGAAGTCATCCAAGTAAGGGTTGTCGACCACATCTTCAAAATGAGGATCCCATTGGTAGTGTTTAGCGAGTAATTCAGTGAGTGAAGTTTTTCCTGCGCCGATATTTCCTGCAATGGCAATGTGCATAAGGTTGGTTTTAGTGGTTTTACCTCCTGTGAAAAGGGACCACAAGATAAGTGATTATCCCTGGATGTGAAAGCGAGTATCCCCCCACTAAATTTAAATTTATTTTAAGAAGCTATTAAACCTCTTTGCACTAGTTTCGTCTAACAATAAATTTTGTTTATGAATCATATAAAATATTGGGTACTGAGTGTACTTTTCACTTCCCTTTCCTATGCCCAAGGATTTCAAGGGATTGCTTATTATCAATCCAAAACATCAGTAGATTTCAATATTGGTGGTCGAGACATGCCTGAGGCCCAAAAGAAAATGATTCAAGAGCGCATGAAACGGGCCTTTGAAAAAACATTTGAACTTCATTTTGCTCCAGCAGCTTCCATTTACAAAGAACAGGTGTCTTTAGACCAGCCTGGAGGAGGTGGGGGCGGAATGATGTTTTCGATGATGTCTGGCGGCGGCGGTACCTACTATAAAAATGTCCAAGAGGGGACCTACAGCAATGAAACTGAAACCTTTGGTAAAATATTTCTGATTCAGGACAATCTAAAACCGCTCGCTTGGACCATGACAGGAGAAACCAAAAAAATAGGTAATTATACGTGCTATAAAGCTACCGCAGTTCGTGCCGTTGACACCACGCAAATGACTTTCAGAATGGGTCGTCCACCCAGAGAAGAGGCCCAGAAAAAAGACTCTACCCAGACCAATTCATTATTCCAGGAAAAGAAACCCACTGAAATCACCATTACCGCATGGTACACTATGGATATACCCGTGGCTCAAGGGCCCGCTCATTATTGGGGATTACCTGGCTTGATTATGGAGGTCAGCGATGATCGAACCGTTCTTTTATGTAATAAAATTGTGTTGAATCCAGCAGAGAAAATTGAGATTAAGGCTCCTTCAAAAGGGAAAAAAGTATCCCAAGCTGAGTTCGATCAGATCATGAAAGATAAGATGAAAGAGATGTCTGAGCGTTTTCAAAGCGGAGGTGGTCGTTCAGGATCTATCATGATACGTCAATAATCCATGAAAAATATACTTAGACAATCGACAAAAGCTTTTTTTGTATTGCTTTTGTGCACCAGTACTCTTTGGGCCCAAAAACTGACGTTGACCGGCATAGTTAGGGATAGCGAAGGCGCACCCCTTGAAATGGCCAATGTGGTGGCTATCAATCAAGCCACCAAAGCATTGGACGGTTTTGGGATCACAGATGCCAAAGGACGCTACCGAATCAACATCAATGGAAACAGCACCTATGAGGTTAAGGTTAGTTTTATCGGGTATGAACCTGCCACAATTAACGTAAAAACATCGGGTGCTGACGTCTCTCAGGATGTGGTCTTGGAACAACAAGCGGAAAGTTTAGATGAGGTGGAGTTGACTTATGAAATTCCGGTCACCATTAAAGGGGATACCATTGTGTACAATACGGACTCATTTGCCACAGGTACAGAGAAAAAACTGGAGGATTTGATCAAGAACCTACCTGGGATGACCGTGAATGGGGAAGGTCAAATAGAAGTTGAAGGCAAATCCGTCAGCAAAGTGATGATTGACGGCAAGGAGTTTTTTGATGGGGATACTAAATTGGCGTCAAAAAATATTCCCGCCAAGGCCCTGGATAAAATCGAAGTTTTGCGCAATTACAGCGAAGTGGGTCAGCTTCGGGGAGTCACGGACAACCAAGACAATGTGGTGCTTAACATCAAATTAAAAACAGGCAAAGACAAGTTTTGGTTTGGAGAGTTTGCTGCTGCTGGCGGTGCAGACGACACCTTTTTAGCACATCCCAAGTTGTTTTACTACAGCCCAACAACGAGTGTTAACCTGATTACCGATTTTAACAACATCGGGACTTTGCCATTCACCACACGCGATTACTTCAATTTTACTGGAGGGATGCGCAATTTGACCAGAAGAGGGGGTACCAGTTTTAATCCCGCTTCAAATAATCTGGGAATTTCCTTGTTGCAGAATGATCGCGCTCAGTTTATCGACACCAAGTTTGGCGCTTTTAATTTTAGTCACTCTCCCTCGGAGGAATTGACCTTGAGTGGATTTGCCATTTATTCGTACACGGGGACAGATTTGAAAAATGAGTCGCAACGCACCTATATCGTGTCCAATCAAAGTGAAAACACCACGTCGTTGACACGTCAAAAGTCAACCCTAGGATTAGCTAAATTGAGCAGCAGTTTCAAACCTTCTGCAGCCTTGCAGTGGGACTATGATTTGTTGTACAAGAACTCATTGCAAGATGAAAACCGCTCAGTGACCTCCATTGCTCAGGTAACCGACGTGATCTTGGAAGACAACAACCAAAACCCGATAAGCGTTACCCAAAACAGCAGTTTGTATTACACCTTATCGGAGGACCACATATTTTCCTTGGAGGCCCAACACCTGTATGACGAACAAGATCCTTTGTATGAGGCGGAGCGATCATTTTTACCGTTTACTGGATTAATTCCGTTTGATACTTCAGGAAGTTCGTATAGAATTGGTCAAGAGAAGTGGGTGAAAACCAACAAATGGGACGCTCGTGGAGAGTATTACTATGTGCTCTCTCCTAAAAGCAACCTCAACCTGACCTTGGGTACTATTTACAGCAACCAAGACTTCAATTCCGGTATATTTCAAGTGCTCAACAACCAAAAAGTAACCATGCCCGGGAATGCACTGGCCAATGAGGTAACTTTTAGGTTTACAGATTTATTTGCCGGGGCGCACTTGAAATTTGTCACAGGGATTTTTACTTGGACCCCAGGATTTAACGTGCACAGATATGGACTGGAAGACATCCAGTTTGGTGATGTAAATACCCAATACAGCACTAATCTAGTTCCTGATGTTGCGGTGAATGTTCAGTTAAAGAAGTCGGAAACGATTAGATTCAACTATGGGGTTACCAGGGAGTTTACAGACATCAACCGAATTTCCGAAGGGTATGTGTTAAACGGCTACAACAATTTATACCAAGGAAATAGAAATCTAAGCAGTGCTCTTTTTCACCAGGTATCCCTGAATTATTTCAGCTTTAACATGTTTAATTTTGAAAACATATTTGCCCGGTTGTCCTACAGCAAACGCATAGATCCTTTCAAGAACAACACGACTATTGTGGGCATTAACCAGATCAACAGCACCATTAACTCGATGCTTGAAGATGAGGTGGCCAATGGTTCGTTCAACTACCAACGCACCTGGGGTAAAATCAGGTGGAGCAGCAATGCGGGGTTAAATTATTCTTCGCTGAACAACATCGTGAACAATGCGCCTAGAAATTCTACCTCTATTGGGCAGAACTACACCGCTTCATTGGGCACACAGTTTAAGAAGGCTCCTAATGTTGAGTTGGGATATACCTATACGCTCAACAGGTATGACAACGCTGGACGAGTATCTGAATTCAGTACCGAACGCCCCTTTGCTCGTTTAAACTGGGTGTTTTTAAAGAACTTTAATCTGTCCGCAGAGTATGACGATTACCATTTTAAAAATCTAGATGGTTCTTCTGAAAACAAGTACGCATTCCTCAAGTCTACCCTTTCCTTTCAAAAAAAAGACAGTCATTGGGAGTGGAGTTTGGTTGGAACCAACTTGACCAATACGTTGAGTTTAAATCAGGATTCATTTAGTGAGTTTTTGGTGAGTTCATCCGCGTATTATGTGCAACCGCGCTATGTGTTGCTGCAGTTGAAGTACGAACTTTAATTTTTTAACCTCAAGGGGTTGCAAAAGTCATTTCCATTGCCGTACCTTTGCCGGGTATAACAAAGAGGAAGGATTTGACTGATTGCAACCTCTTGCGCGTTAAGCGGCCAGCTCAGCTGGTGACCCCAAGGTCCGAACAAATTGCTAAAGCAGTTGTCACGTTTCTTTGCGTGATAGTGTATAAGCCAATCCTTCCCGTTAACTTAAAAGGATGGCATATTTATTTACCTCAGAATCAGTAAGTGAAGGACACCCAGACAAGGTGGCCGATCAAATCAGTGATGCTTTATTAGATCATTTTTTGGCATTTGATCCAGAAAGTAAAGTAGCTTGTGAAACCCTAGTTACCACGGGTCAGGTGGTGTTGGCTGGTGAAGTGAAAAGCAATACTTACCTCGATGTACAAACTATTGCGCGCAATGTGATCAACAAAATTGGATACACCAAAGGCGAGTATCAGTTCAGCGGTGATTCTTGTGGAGTGATTTCTTTGATTCACGAGCAATCTCAGGACATCAACCAAGGGGTTGATCGCGGCTCTAAAGAAGACCAAGGTGCTGGAGATCAGGGAATGATGTTCGGTTATGCAACCAAAGAGACGGAAAACTATATGCCGTTGGCGTTGGATATTTCCCACAAAATCCTTCAAGTGTTGGCGGAATTAAGACGTGAAAATAAGGAAATCACTTATTTGCGTCCAGACGCTAAGTCACAGGTGACTATTGAGTACTCCGATGACAATGTGCCACAACGCATCGATACCATCGTTGTTTCTACCCAGCACGACCCGTTTTTGGCGGATGATGAAGCGATGTTAGCACAAATCAAAAGTGATTTGATCGAGAAGTTGATCCCCAGGGTGAAGGCACAATTGCCTACTTATGTTCAGGCATTGTTTAACGATCAGATTACCTACCACATTAACCCAACTGGTAAGTTTGTGATCGGTGGTCCTCACGGAGATACCGGTCTTACTGGGCGAAAAATCATTGTGGATACCTACGGAGGAAAAGGAGCCCATGGTGGTGGTGCCTTTAGCGGTAAAGACCCCTCAAAGGTAGACCGTTCTGCGGCTTATGCGGCCCGTCATGCTGCCAAGAATCTAGTGGCTGCAGGTGTGTGTGATGAAGCATTAGTTCAAGTGAGCTATGCCATCGGTGTAGTAAAACCTACTTCAGTTTTTGTCAATACTTATGGCACAGCAAAAGTTGCCTTATGCGATGGAGAGATTGCTCATAAGCTAGAAAATATCTTTGATTTCAGACCTTATGCAATTGAACAGCGTTTAAAATTGAGAAATCCAATCTACTCTGAAACAGCTGCTTATGGGCATATGGGTCGTCAGCACCAAGAAGTAACCAAGGTCTTTGACTCACCTTATAACGGTAATAAAACCCTTTCAGTTGAGTTATTCACTTGGGAGAAATTAGATTTCGTAGATCAGGTGAAAAATTCATTTTTTAAGGAGTAGTCATGTTGGAAAAATTACAATTATCGGCATTCCAAACCGCCTCAGGAGCTGTTTTAGATATTCAGCTTTCTTATGAGTTGTTCGGTCAAACGGTACACAGCGCCCCTTTGGTGATGGTAAATCACGCCTTGACCGGAAATTCACATGTAGCTGGCCCAGATGGGTGGTGGAATAGCTTGATCGGCCCTGGTTTAGTTGTCGATACAGATAAGTACACGGTACTGGCCTTTAATATACCAGGTAATGGGTACGATGGATTTGTCATCGATAATTACAAAGACTTTATCGCCCAAGACATAGCCCGAATTTTTTGGTGGGGTGTGGATCAGCTGGGCATTCAGGAAGTATTTGCTTTAATCGGTGGTTCACTCGGTGGAGGGATTGCTTGGGAAATGGCCGCATTGGCCCCAGAGCGTATCGGTCATCTAGTTCCTGTCGCTTCGGATTGGAAGTCAACAGATTGGTTGATTGCCAATTGTCAGATTCAAGAACAGTTTTTGCTGAACTCCAAACAGCCTGTACACGACGCGCGTATGCATGCCATGTTGTGTTACCGTACCCCCGAGTCGTTTAAACAGCGTTTTGGACGTTCAACCAATGAAACACTCAACGTCTTTAACGTAGAGAGTTGGCTGACCCACCACGGAGAAAAACTCCAACAGCGTTTCCAGTTGTCCGCGTATAAGTTGATGAACCAGTTGCTGCGCTCTATCGATATTACCCGTGGCGGCCGCGATCCATTCGTGCAATTCAAAGACAGCAAAACACACATCCATATTATCGGTGTGGACTCTGATTTGTTTTTCACCGCTCAAGAGAATAAGGACACGTTTAAACAACTCGCCCAGGCCAACAGTCGAGTGACCTATGGAGAAATAAATTCTTTGCATGGACACGATGCTTTTCTGATGGAATACCAACAGATGGAGCGGTTGTTGGGAGACATTTTTGGGACCACCAAAAAATTGGACAAGATTACCGTCTTGAAGTTTGGGGGCAAATCCCTGGCCAATGGAGCAGGGTTAGACCGAGTACTGGCTATTATTCAAGAAAAGGCTCAAGCCCGTATTCCCTTTACAGCGGTTTTGTCCGCTCGAGGTAAGGCGACGGACCAATTAGAGTCCCTATTGGCTTCAGCAGCCTCTGGCCATCCCACCCAAAGTGCTTTTGATTCGTTTAAACTCGAACAAGAGCAACCCCTGCCTCAAGGATTCTTAGCGGAGGAGTTTACTGCGATCCAACAAATACTCGATGGGGTACGTTTGATCGGAGACTACAGTTTAAAAACCAAAGACCAGTTGCTGGCCTATGGAGAATTGATGGCCGTAAAAGCGGTGGTATACCTGTTGCAACAAAGAGGAGTACCTGCCCAAGCCATCGATGCGCGCACCTTGATTAAAACCAATAATGTTTATGGCAATGCCCAAGTGATTGAGCGCATTTCACGGCAAAATGTCGAAGCTGCTTTTGCAGCGTTACCACCGGATACAGTAGCTATCTTTACTGGATTTTTGGCCTCCTCTTTGGACAATGAAACCACTACTTTGGGTAGAAATGGTTCTAATTATTCTGCAGCTTTGCTCGCCAATTTCTTGGATGCTAAAGAGTTGCAAAATTTCACCCATGTTGATGGGATTTTCACGGCCAACCCCGAGTGGGTATATGATGCACAAAAAATTGAACAGCTTTCCTACAGCGAAGCCAATGAGCTCGCCAATTTTGGGGCTCAAGTACTTCACGCAAAAACGATTATTCCACTGATTGAGAAGAACATACCCTTGCGTATTCTCAACACCTTTAACCCCCATAGTGACGGGACGCTGATTTCAGCGGCACAATCCGCTCAGGGAATAAAGTCACTATCGGTGATCGAATCAGTGACTTTGATCAACCTGGAGGGAAGGGGACTATTGGGTAAAGTAGGCGTGGATGCCCGAATTTTTAAAGCTTTGGGGGATGCTGGAGTGAGTGTGAGTATTATTTCTCAAGGATCATCGGAACGGGGTATTGGATTGGTTGTGGCTCATCAGGATGCCACCAAAGCGATCATCGCTTTGGAAAGAGAGTTCGAGCATGACTTTTATGCCCAAGACATCAACAGCATATCCGGCGTCGATCAGGTATCCGTATTGTCCATCATCGGACAAGATTTAAGCACCTTTCACAAACCCTACAATGCATTGATTAAAAATGGGGTGATCCCCATGTTGTTTAACAATACCGTCACAGGCAAAAACGTCAGTTTGGTATTGAAAAAACAAGACTTGCACAAAGCGCTCAATGTGGTACACGGAGAGATTTTTGGTCAAGCTAAAAAAATAAACCTCGCCGTTTTTGGTGTGGGTAATGTAGGGGGTACGCTCGTGGATCAGATTATTCAAGCGGCACAAAAAATTGAGGAGCGCAAAGGCATTAAACTGCAATTATTTGCCTTGGCCAATTCTCAAAAAATGCTCTTCAATGCGCAAGGCTTGCAAGGGGATTGGCGGAAGACTTTGGAGGAACAAGGCGTTCCGTACGATTTAGAGGCGCTTTGCGCGTATGCCCAAAGTCATCATCTAGAGAACCTCATTCTGGTGGATAACACCGCGGATGCTCGTTTTGTAAAAAATTACCCCAAAATGATCGCGGAGGGCTTTGATTAGTCTCCTCGAACAAAATTGCCAATACGTTGGAGTTTGACTTTTATACGGAGCTCAGGTCTGTGCTCAAGCAGCACCAGAAACAATACCTGTATGAAACCAATGTTGGGGCTGGTTTGCCACTGATTGACACCATCAAGTTGTTGCATCTTTCCGGAGAAAACATCACCAAAATTCGCGGGGTATTCTCAGGTTCATTGAGTTATATTTTTAACCATTTTTCCATAGAAGATCGACCGTTTTCTGAAGTGGTGCGCGAGGCGTTGGAAAAAGGGTATACTGAACCAGATCCTCGTGAAGATTTGTCTGGAAATGATGTTGGTAGAAAACTGTTGATTTTGGCACGTGAATTAGACTTGGCCAATGAGTTCTCAGACATTTCCATAGAAAATTTGATACCCCTGGACTTACAACAGGTGGACAAACAGACTTTCTTGTCCAGGCTCACTGAGCTAGACCAAGCATTTCAATCGATCAAAGACCAACAAAAACCCGGTCATGTACTGCGTTATCTAGGGCAAGTCGCGGGCGATCTGCAGCAGACTAAAGGCGAGCTCAGCGTTTCCTTGGTTTCTGTGCCCCAAGAGAGTACCTTAGGGCAGATGAAGGGTTCTGATTCCTTGATCGAGATATTTACAGAATCTTATGGAGATCAACCCTTGGTGATTCAAGGGGCTGGTGCCGGTGCTGCGGTGACCGCGCGCGGTGTATTTGGAGATATTTTAAGAATTGCAGACCGATAGTCATGAAAGATAAAGCATTTGAAACACAAGCCATAAGAACGCAAACGGAACGCTCTTCTTTTTTGGAGCATTCCACCCCTATGTACCTGACTTCGAGTTTTGTCTTTGAAGATGCCGAAGACATGAGGGCTTCATTTGCCGAGGAGAAAGACCGCAATATTTACTCGCGTTATTCCAATCCGACCACTTCTGAGTTTATCGAGAAGGTGTGTTTGATGGAAGGAGCTGAAGCGGGTTTTGCCTTTGCCTCCGGCATGGCAGCGGTGTACACTACATTTGCAGCTCTGTTGCAATCGGGAGACCACATACTCTCGAGCGCCTCAGTTTTTGGATCTACCCATAGTTTGTATTTTAATTTTTTTCCCAAATGGGGCATAACGACCAGTCTATTTGACGTCCATGCCTCTAAAGCGGAAATCGTCGCTAAAATACAACCCAACACCAAGGTGATTTATGCGGAATCTCCGACCAATCCCGGTGTCGATTTGATCGACCTATCTCTTTTAGGGGAAATCGCTCAAGAGCACGGTTTGATCCTGATCATCGACAATTGTTTTGCCTCCCCGTATTTGCAAAAGCCATTGGCCCACGGAGCGCATTTGGTCATTCACTCAGCGACCAAACTCATGGATGGACAAGGCCGAGTTTTAGGTGGTATCACTGTGGGGCGTGCTGACTTGATGGATCAAGTGTACCGATTTGCCCGAATTACGGGTCCCGCTATGTCCCCGTTTAACGCATGGGTACTGTCCAAAAGTTTGGAAACCCTAGCAGTGCGTGTTGATAGGCACTGCAGCAATGCATTGGCTTTGGCGACTTATTTGGAATCACATCCGCAAGTGGCCCAAGTGAAGTATCCATTTTTGCCGTCACACCCCAAATACGACATCGCTCAAAAGCAGATGAAAGCTGGTGGAGCGGTGGTGGCCTTTGAGTTAACAGGTGGATTGGAAGCTGGTCGACAGTTTTTTGATGCCATTGAGTTACTCTCATTATCGGCCAACCTGGGAGATACGCGCAGTATAGTCACCCATCCCGCTTCAACGACACACAGCAAGTTGACACCTCAGGAGCGCGCAGCTTCAGGCATTGGAGAGGGTATGATCCGGGTGTCTGTAGGATTAGAACACATCGATGATATTCAATCGGATATAGCACAAGCATTAGACAAGATTATATGAAAAAACCGGATATCAGATTATTGTTAAAAGAACGGGTTTTGGTGTTGGATGGTGCCATGGGTACCATGATCCAACGACACAAATTTACAGAAGCCGATTATCGAGGAGATCGATTTGCTGACTGGAAATCTCCTTTACAGGGGAACAATGATTTGTTGTCATTGACTCAATCCGCCGCCATCAAAGACATACATGCTCAGTACGCAGCTGCTGGTGCAGATATCCTGGAGACCAACACTTTTTCTTCGACTACTATTGCGATGGCCGACTATCACATGGAGTCGTTGGTGAAGGAAATCAATATGGTTTCTGCACGGCTGGCCAAAGAGGTCGCTGATGAGTATACCGCAAAGCAACCCGACAAACCTCGTTATGTGGCAGGAAGTATAGGTCCGACCAACAAAACGGCGAGTTTATCACCTGAGGTCAACGACCCAGGGTATAGAGCTATAGATTTTGACGGATTGCGCATCGCCTACAAAGAACAAGTCGAGGCGCTGATGGATGGTGGAGTAGACTTATTGCTGGTGGAAACTGTATTTGACACACTGAATGCAAAAGCTGCTTTGTTTGCGATTCAAGAGGTTAAAGAAGAGCGCAATAGCGATATACCTGTGATGGTGAGTGGCACAATAACGGATGCTTCAGGCCGCACGCTCTCTGGACAAACTGCGGAAGCATTTTTGATCTCGATCGCACACGCCGATTTGTTGTCTGTAGGCTTTAACTGTGCCTTAGGGGCCAAACAGTTAACGCCTCACTTGGAGGTGCTCGATAAAAAAGCCCCATTTGCCGTTTCTGCTCACCCCAATGCAGGTTTACCCAATGCCTTCGGCCAATACGATGAATCTCCCGAGGATATGGCCGCTCAGATTCAAGATTATTTAGACCTGAATTTGGTCAATATTATCGGTGGTTGCTGTGGAACTACCCCAGATCATATCGAAGCGATTGCTCGGATTGCTGCTCAAGCCAAACCCAGAAGCACCCAAATCTAGATCGATGAGTACAACATCCCCTAAATACCTACACTTATCTGGCTTGGAACCACTCGTGGTGACTCCAGAAACCAATTTTGTCAATGTTGGTGAACGCACCAACGTAGCAGGATCAAAACTTTTCTTGCGCCTGATCAAGGAGGAGCGCTTTGATGAAGCACTAGCCATTGCCCGGGAACAAGTAGAAGGTGGCGCCCAAATCATCGATGTAAATATGGATGATGGATTGATTGATGGCAAAAAAGCGATGGTCAATTTCCTCAATTTGGTGGTGGCTGAACCGGATATCGCCAGGGTACCCATCATGATCGATAGCTCCAAATGGGAGATTATTGAGGCTGGTTTGCAAGTGGTTCAAGGCAAATGTGTCGTGAATTCTATCAGTCTTAAAGAAGGGGAAGAAGCATTTTTATGGCAGGCACGCCGTATTCGACAATACGGAGCGGCTGTGATCGTTATGGCCTTCGATGAGGTGGGGCAAGCGGATAACTACGAACGGCGTTTAGAAATAGCAGAGCGCTCTTATCGACTGTTGGTGGATCAAGTTCATTTTCCCCCTGAAGATATTATTTTCGACCTCAATATATTTCCCGTGGCTACCGGTATGGAGGAACACCGCCGCAACGCCATAGATTTTATTGAAGCTACTCGATGGGTGAGGCAAAATCTACCTCATTGCTCCGTGAGTGGAGGAGTGAGTAATGTTTCCTTTAGTTTTAGGGGGAATAATCCTGTTCGAGAGGCCATGCACTCTGTGTTTCTCTACCACGCCATCAAAGCAGGTATGAATATGGGCATTGTGAATCCTTCCATGTTGGAGGTCTATGACGATATTCCTAAAGACTTACTCGAACACGTAGAAGACGTAGTGCTGGATCGCAAAGCGGATGCCACGGAGCGTTTACTCAATTTCGCTGAGTCCTTCATAGGAACAGCAAAAGAAAAGGTACAAGAAAACCAATGGAGGGATGAGCCCCTTCAAGAACGCATCACCAGAGCGTTGGTCAAGGGAATTGACGCCTATATTTTGGAGGATGTAGAGGAGGCGCGTTTAGCGTCTGAAAGACCCATACACGTGATTGAAGGTCATTTGATGACGGGTATGAATGTGGTGGGGGATCTTTTTGGCAGCGGAAAAATGTTTCTTCCTCAAGTGGTCAAGTCTGCCCGAGTGATGAAAAAGGCCGTAGCTTATTTATTGCCTTATATCGAAGAAGAAAAACAATCCTTGGCAGGTTATGACGCCACAGCCTCTCAAGCAGCGGGCAAAATATTGATGGCGACCGTCAAGGGAGATGTACACGACATTGGAAAAAATATAGTTTCCGTGGTACTCGCCTGCAACAATTACGAAATTATTGACCTAGGGGTCATGGTCCCTCCAGAAAAGATACTGGATACCGCCCAACAAGAAGGGGTGGATGCCATTGGCTTGAGCGGATTGATCACGCCCTCTTTGGATGAAATGGTGCATATCGCTAAAGAAATGAAGCGAAGAAATATGACGATGCCCCTTTTGATCGGGGGAGCTACGACCAGTAAGGCGCATACTGCGGTAAAGATTGCCCCGGAGTACCCCTTTACGGTTGTTCACGTTAATGATGCCTCCCGCGCAGTAACGGTAGTGGGCAACCTGCTTCAGCCAGAAACCCAAGAAGCCTATAAAGCACAAATCAAATCGGAGTATATCGATTTCGCGGAGAAATTTAACAACCGAGGCAGCCACAAAGAGTTTGTTACCTTGGCCGAAGCCCGCAGTCAAAAACAGCTGTTGGATTGGTCTGCTTATGCAGTACCCGCACCTAAAAACAAAGGGGTACACGTGTTGGATATAGATTTGCACGATTTGGTGCCCTTGATTGATTGGACCCCATTTTTTAGGTCATGGGACCTACACGGACGATACCCCGATTTATTTTCGGATGAGGTAGTCGGCGCACAAGCCAAAACACTGTTCGAAGATGCCCAAGGGGTACTCGATATATTGCTCCAAGAGAAAAAACTCAGCGTTAAAGGCATTTACGGATTGTTTGAGGCCTACAGCGATGATCAAGACGACATAGTATTGCCGCAAAACGGAGCGACGTTCCGCACTTTGCGTCAACAGGCCAAAAAGAAGGAGGGTGTTGCCTACATGGCCTTGTCCGATTTTATCGCCCCAAAAGAAACCGGTATCACAGATTATGTGGGGTGCTTTTGTGTCAGTGCCGGATTTGGCGCCGATGAGTGGGCTCAAGAATACGAGGCCCAACTCGACGATTACAACTCGATCATGGTTAAGGCGATTGCAGACAGATTTGCCGAAGCAGCGGCAGAATGGTTGCACTTAAAAGTTCGCACGGAGTTCTGGGGATACGCTTCAGATGAATCCTTAGAGATCAACCAAATTATCGGGGAGCAATACCGAGGCATTCGTCCGGCACCAGGCTACCCGGCTTGTCCTGACCATTTGGAAAAGCAAACCATTTGGCAATTGCTCGACGTTGAAGGGGCCATCGGTGTGCGTTTGACCGAAAGTTTGGCTATGTGGCCAGCAGCTTCCGTATCAGGATATTATTTTGCCCACCCGGAAGCCCGTTATTTTGGTTTGGGTAAAATAACCCAAGAACAAGTCGCCGACTTTGCGCGCAGAAAAAACATTCCATTGGCCGAAGCCCAAAGATGGCTGTCACCTAATATTGCTGATTAATCGTTTTGTTATGAAAATTACAGACCACATTAAAAACGCACAGGGAAAAACGCTTTTTTCCTTCGAAATTGTTCCACCCGTCAAGGGAAAAAGCATCGATGAACTATATGCCAACATCGACCCATTGATGGAGTTTAAACCCCCATTTATCGATGTGACTACCTCCAGGGAAGAAGTCGTCTATACTCAGAAATCGGGTTTATACGAAAAGAAAATTACCCGCATGCGTCCAGGAACTGTAGGGATATGTGCTTCCATCAAACACAGGTACGACGTGGATACTGTGCCGCACGTGTTGTGTGGCGGGTTTACTCAAGAGGAAACAGAATACATGTTGATCGATCTTCAGTATTTGGGTATCGATAATTTGATGGCACTCCGCGGTGATTCGATGCGCGATGAGGCTTATTTCATCCCTACCAGCGGCGGACATCCCTATGCGGTGGATTTAGTGCGGCAAATCGATCAGCTCAATCGCGGTCAGTTTTTGCATGACCAGCCTCAATCTCCGCTCGCCACTCCTTTTTGTATTGGAGTAGCTGGTTATCCTGAAAAGCACATGGAAGCTCCTTCCATGGCTTCTGATTTAAAAAGGTTGAAAGAAAAGGTGGATGCTGGGGCGGACTATGTAGTTACTCAAATGTTCTTTGATAACAGCAAATATTTTGCCTTTGTGGAGAGCGCCCGGGCTATGGGTATCGATGTGCCCATCATTCCAGGGATCAAACCGCTTGCCGTGCACAGACACTTAAGTATTCTTCCTCAGGTATTTAAAATCGATCTCCCCCAGGATTTAGTAGATGCGGTAGAGTCTGCCAAAGACAACGCAGGGATCAAGCAGGTAGGAATTGAGTGGGCTATAGCCCAATCCAAAGAACTGAAAGAAGCAGGAGTACCTGTGTTGCATTACTATTCGATGGGGAAAAGCGAAAATATCGCACAAATCGCAAGTGCTTTGTTTTAATTGAGCTATTTTTTTACTGGAAGTTTGGCAGTGTCGATATAAATGATAATTTAGCCGCTTAATTGCAAACAACACCATGAACAACACTTTCTTTTACAGCTATTTTTACTTCTATGCAGATAGAAGCAAGGGGCTGTTGTAAAGTGATTACTCAATCAAAATACTAAGTCCCGCTGATGCGGGACTTTTTTTTAGCCCTGATGAAAACTAAAATTGCCATTCAAGGAATTAAAGGATCCAACCATTATCAAGTAGCCCTTGATTATTTTGGCGCGGACATAGCATTGGAGGACTGCGCTTCTTTTGATGCTTTGGTCCACAGCCTAGTTGACCAGCGCGCTGCTTATGGAGTGATGGCCATCGAAAATTCAATCGCTGGTTCGATCATACCCAACTACGCTTTGATGGACAAATACCAATTGTCTATTGTTGGGGAGTATTACCTCTCGATCC
>Ga0102878_1000434_pt1 | contig 17415 bp, 17 predicted proteins | sample Colrivmet1548A02_FD_78447 | JGI IMG/M metagenome (GOLD analysis project Ga0102878, IMG submission 78447) | Estuarine microbial communities from the Columbia River estuary - metaG 1548A-02 | ecosystem: Environmental > Aquatic > Marine > Intertidal zone > Estuary | place: USA: Columbia River...
GCCCAGGAACGACCCTGCATCGCATAGACGGGGCGATCGCGGTAGCGCGCGCCTGGTTGCGGAACCCCGGCTAGATCAAGCAAGGTCGGGGCAATGTCTGTCACCGAGGCTACACTTTTGTGCCGACCCCGGACCTTCATCCCGCGATACGTAACAAAGGCCGGCACATGGACTCCGCCTTCGGTGGCCATTCCTTTGTATAACCGGAACGGCGTTGCACTTACCTGTGCCCAACGCGTTTCATAGAACACGTAGGAGCCCTTGGCGCCCATATTGGAATAGCTGTTGTCGAAGCTGTCCATCCAGTCCTTGAACATGGGAAGGTCAGACAGCGGCGCTCCTTCAGCTCCATTGTCGGACATGAACATAATCACCGTGTTGTCGTATTGACCCGACTTTTTCAGGTAATCGATTAGCACACCGATCTGCTGGTCGAGGCGATCGACCATGGCGGCGTAGATCTCCATCTTCCGCGCCTCGACGCGGCGCTGCTCCGGCGTCAATGCTGCCCAGCTTGGCCCGCTTGGATAAATCGGCGAAACTTCCGCGCCTGCAGGGATCAGTCCCAGTTTTACCATTTTGGCGCGGCGGGCCTGCTGTATTGCATCCCAGCCTTTGTCATAGCGACCGGCATATTTACGGATATCCGCAGCTGGTGCCTGAAGCGGCCAGTGCGGGGCCGTATAAGCAAGATAGCCGAAGAACGGACGGCCGCTGTTGCGGCCTTGTTCGATGTAGGACATCATGCGACGCGTGTAGAAATCAGTAGAGTAATCGAAATCGGCTGGCAAATCGACCTTTACTCCGTCTTCCCGATAAGGAGCGGGACTCGACTTTGCATTCAGCCCTGACTGATCAAAGTGGCCGGCACCGCCGTCAAGCAACATGAATGATCGTTGGAAACCTCGCGCAGCAGGGGAGGTTTCTTCTGTCTTGCCCAAGTGCCATTTGCCAACCCCGTAGGTCTGATATCCGGCGTCTCGCAGCAACTCTGGCAATGCCACCACATTGCTGTTGAGATAGCCTTCGTAGCCCGACAGACCTTTCTGGTTAGGGGCGATATGCTCCATCATGTTGCCGACGCCTGCCCTGTGATTGTCCATCCCACTCATCAGCATCGCGCGCGTTGGTGAGCAGGCTGCACCGGCGTAGAAGTTGGTCAGCATCAACCCGTCACCGATCAGGCGATCCATGTTGGGCGTTTCGATCTCGCCGCCCAAGGCACCAATGTCGGAATAGCCAAGATCATCGACTACAATCAAAAGGATGTTCGGGCGTGATCCTACCTGTTGAGCCGAACTCGATGCTGGCGCTACTTGATTAGATGGACTGCAAGAAACAAGGCCAGCACATACAATTGATCCAAATATCGCCTTGTTGATGCGATGAACTAATGCCTGTGCCATTCTTATTTCCTACTGAGGCGCAGGCTGACATTGTCGGTCAGCCTGCGCCGCTATATCAGAAGCGAATTCCAGCAGTTACACCATAAGTTGTTGGTGCCCCTAAGTTTACAGTACGACAGTTGCACTGGAACGCCGGGTTGATGAGCTGCCCGGTTACATATTCGGTGCCGGTGATGTTCTTGCCCCAAAGGTCAAAGAACCAAGCTTCGATATCATAGCGCAAGCGTGCATTAAAAACGCTATACGCCTTTTGCGTATCGAGCACCGAGTTCGCCCGATCAAAGAACGTATCCGAGCGGTAGGACCAATCCAATCGAGCAACCAGCTTATTGTCCTTAATCGGAATGGTATAATCGACGCCTGCTGCCACTGTCCATTTAGGGGCATAATTGAGACGATTCCCCGAAAAGTCCGTTGGCGGCACGGCAATGCTGTATGAATCGTAGGTAGCATTGAGATAACCAAAAGAACCATCGAAACTCAAAGTGTCGCTCGGTTGAATTCTGAGCTCTCCTTCAATCCCCCAGATTGTCGATTGGGCGGCATTGTCAGTTAGCGGCCCTACGTCAGTCAGGCGGAATACTTGGAGGTCCTTGTACTTGTAATAGAAGCCAGTCAGATTTAGCAAAACTCGCCGATCAAAGAACTTATTTTTCGATCCAAACTCAAAGGCGTCAACAAATTCGGGGTTATAAGGTATTTGCGCGCCCGCCGCAGTCAAACGCCCTCCATTAAAGTCGAATCCGCCACTCTTGTAACCGCGTGAGTAGCTGCCAAAAAGCAGATTTTCAGGCGTGATTTGATAGCTGGCACTTGCCCGATAAGTGAATTCGGACCAGGATGCGTTCCCTGTTGTGGGTGCCTCCTGACCCAAGGCTCCTCCCGCAAGTGCGCGCGCCCGGTTAGTCAGATCGACCTGGCCGCCGCCACCTCTATTCTGGTCTTTACTGTCCCATGTGTGGCGCGCGCCGAGCGTCACAGAAAAGCGATCCGAGAGTTCGTATGTAGCCTGACCAAATAAGGCATAAGAGTTCGTCGTGTTGGAAGTGAGCCGCTCTTGCAAGACGCCGCCGCCACCCGGCGCGGCCGTGGGCGCAGGCACAACAGTAATCGGTAAGAGGCCAGTAGGAATCAACGACCGGAATTGCTCTGATAGCTCTTCGCGGTAAAAATAGGCTCCAGTAATCCATGAAAATGCTGAATCGCCCTTCGAGATAAGGTTTAATTCCTGACTGAATTGCTTGGCATTGCCGTTTCTGTAGCGCGTCTCGATTGGCAATTCGGAATTGTCTGCGTCTACCAGAATTTCGTTGTGATTGGTTTGGTAAGAGCTTAGGGCTTTGAAAGCAATCGTCTCAGAGAGATCGATATTCCCTTCGAAATCGGCGCCCTTGATCAATGTATCAAGAAATTCGGGTGCGTTCTTGCTGACCTGATAAAATCCAGTCGGACGCGGCAGAATTCCTTGGCCATCGGTAGTTTTTGCTAGATTGTAAACATTGGCCGTGGCCCGGACACCGTTAGTCCTATTTCCAACATAGCCGTTTGTTGGATAACCATTTGCGGCAACGATGTCAGTGCCAAGATACCGGGAACCAGGTCCCGCACCGCCTGATTTCTGGAAATATGCGCGAAGCAAGTAATCCTGACCATCATCTGGCTGCCAGCGTAGTTGAAAACGCCCAGCCTGAGTGCTCTTGTCAGCATTGTCCCGTCCGCCTGAATAGACGTTCTCGATATATCCATCATGGCTGTCGGTCGAGAGTGTGATCCGAGCTGAAAGTGTTTCGGACAGAGGGACGTTGACCGCACCACGCGCACGAATCATATTGTAATTACCGTAGGAAACTTCGGCATTTCCCTCAACTTGATTTGTCGGCTTTTTAGTGAGGAAGTTGACAGATCCGCCCGTCGCATTGCGGCCATAGAGCGTACCCTGCGGCCCTCTAAGAACCTCAACACGCTCAATGTCAAAAATGTCACCCGCCGCAGCAGAATTTCGTCCGACGTAAACGCCATCGATATGTAGAGCTATACCTGGATCGCCGGCACCAACAAGCGTTTCTGTGCCGATACCGCGAAGCGTCACTCGCGCGACATTTTGACCCGCAGACTGCATTGAAAAGTTAAGGTTCGGCGTAGATTCTTGAATACCCTCAAGGCCGGTTGCCCCCCTCTTGTCGAGCTGGTCCTGAGAGAAGGCAGTAATCGAGATCGGAACGCTTTGTAGGTTTTCGTCACGCTTGTTTGCCGTGACGATGATTTCCTCAATGCCGCCCGACTGTTCGGATTCTTCGACTGCCTGAGCGGACGCGCATACCGGCATCAGAGCAAAAGCACACACGCCTGCCAAAGAAATATAACGAAACCCTATCTTTTCCACTGCTTCTCTCCCCAAGTTGCATGTTGTTAACCGTATCGTGGTACACGAGTACCGCATTGCAGGTTATAGAGTCAACGGAATATTTGCACACGCTCCCCTTGGCCCAGCGGAGGCTAGGGTTATAAGATGCCAGTGACTATAGAAAGGAAGAGAAACCTAGGCCTATCAGCCAAGCAATTGGGATTGAACTTCCGCCCGGGTTTCCAAAAGCGCAGAAGCGAACTTATCGATTTCGATGAAGCGAACCGAAGGAACCGGGATTGAAATTGCGAACGGCCGACCGAGTGGGTCAGTGAACCAGGTCCCAATCGCACAGATGCCGACGGTGTGCTCCTCACGGTCGTAGGAGAGACCTGTCTGCTGCACCTCAGAAATCTCCTTCTCCAGCAGGTCTAGGGAAGTCACTGTCGAAGGCGTGTCCTGGCTTAGGAAGTTGCCTAACAAGGTCAAACGGCGCTGCGGCGTCAAGCAAGCAAGCAATGCCTTGCCATTTGCTGTGCTATGCAAAGGGAAGGTTTGCCCAGGACTGGAGACTGCCGCAAGCCGGTGGGTGCCTGCCACTTGATCAACAAATAAAGCTGTTGCCCCTTTCAAAACCGAAAGATCGACCGATTCACCGAGTTTCCGTGCCAGACTTTGCATCAAAGGCCGCACAAGTTCTGCAACGTCGACTTGTGCACTCGCACCAAGCCGGATCAGTAATGGGCCGAGCTTTACTCCCCCGCGCGTGGAAGCCGAAATGAGGAATTGCTCATCAGTCAACGCCTTTACAATTCGCTGAACCGTTGACCTCGCCAACGAAGTTCGTTCAGCAATTTCGCCCAAGCTCAAACCACTTTGCTCGTCGGCGAGCAATCGCAGTATCTCGGCCGCGCGAGCAATTACCTGGATAGAATTCCGGTCGCTATTTCGCTGTTGCAACAACTTTTTGTCTACCCCTAATGATCCTGACTACTCATCAGTCTATAGCTCACTGCACCGCATAGCGATACCCCATGTTTGCACTTCCCGACTTACAAACGGTCGAAATTTCACATTTCTGGAGGATAAGGCTTGACTCTACCTGAATAATTAAGCACCGTATTGCGGTATAGATAACCCGCTATGCGGATATTAACAGGAGAAAACGATGCCAGGTTGGGAAGAAGGAGATTGGCGCGACGAGTCGCTGTGTCAGTTCAAGGAATCAAATCTACTTAATAGTATGGGTCTAGAATTCTACGACCTTTCGCATCCTTGGGGGCTTGGTCAGCCATGCTGGCCTTACTTCGAAGACGTTAAAATCGAGCGTCTGCATGGCATGTCACGCTCTGGCGTACTGACGCAGAAAATTACCACAGTCATGCATTCAGGCACACACATCGATGCTCCGGCCCACGTGGTACCCGGTACGCCGTTCATGGACGAAGTACCGCTGCCTTATTTCTTCGGAACCGGGGTTGTCGTGTCGATCCCGAAAAAGAAATGGGAAGTCATCACCGCCGAGGACCTAGAAAATGCGCGCCCGCAAATTCGCGAGGGCGACATCGTTATAGTCAATACCGGCTGGCACAAATATTACGGCGATAATCGGCACTATTATGCCTACTCGCCAGGCTTCTACAAGGAAGCGGGAGAATGGTTCGTTAACAAAAAGGTTAAGATGTGCGGGTCTGATACTCAAGCTCTCGATCACCCGCTGGGTACTGCTATCGGTCCGCACGGCACTGGTGCGCCCAATGGGCTCATTCCGCAGGTCAATGAGGAATATTTCCGCGAAACCGGCCGTCGCGTGATCGAAGATTTTCCAGAATGGGAGCCTTGTCACAACGCCATTCTATCTGCCGGTATCTGCGGCTTTGAAAATGTCGGTGGCGATATCGACAAGGTCACTGGCAAGCGCGTTACCTTTGCTGCTTTTCCGTGGCGTTGGAAGAAGGGCGACGGTTGCATCGTGCGCCTGGTCGCAATCGTTGATCCGAACGGGACCTTCCGGATCGAAACGGGCAGAGACAACGACTGAGGGGCGCGGCACGCCGGGGCGTGCCGCGTTTTTCCAGCCAATGAAAAGTAAGAATAGGGAGCGCATGCGTGGAAGTCACCAGATTTGCCGAAGCAAAGCAATATCATCCGCCTCTGCATCATGGATGCACTGCGCTGCGCCTTCAAGGCTTTGAAGCAACCGGTGCCGACTTCGCCTGGACTGGTCTCAGCCAAATTCTACCCGGTGGAGGAGCAGACATGGACGCCGGTCCGCTTGGCAAGATATATGTTGTCATCGACGGAGAGGTCACAGTGACACTTCAGGACGGCACCAGTTCGACGCTTAGCGCTCTCGACAGCTGTTTCATTCCGCCAGACGAAGCGCGCGAGGTACGCAACAATGGTAGCACGGTCGCGTCGATGATCGTGATCATGCCCTACCCAGCTTTGGAGGCCTTATGACCCTCCCCCGTATCGATCCTTCGGGTTTGTTTGAGGTCGCCGGAAAATCGGCAGTAGTTGTCGGTGCGACCGGTGCATTCGGCAAAGTTGTTTGCGCCACGCTGGGTCATGCAGGAGCGAAGCTGACTATCGCGGCGGGCAACGCCAGCGAACTGGCAGCGTTGCAGGACGAGCTGGACCAGGCCGGGATTACGGCAACTTCAATAGCTAAACGGCCTAATACCGAAATCGATTGCGAGGAGATCATTGCCGCCGCTGTGGTAGCTTATGGCGCGGTTGATATCCTAGTGGTCGCGTCGGGCATGAACGACGTGGCGCCGATTGGTGAATTGACCCCGGAACGCTTCCAGAAAGTGATGTTGGCCAATGTCGATGGCGCCTGGCTGATCGCCCGGGCTGCAGGCAAGCAAATGATTGCACAAGGGCGCGGGGGTAAAGTTGTCTTTACGTCTTCGGCACGAGGCAAGCTTGGCCATCCTGCCGGTTATTCGGCGTACTGCGCGTCGAAGTCCGCCGTTGACGGTCTTACCAAGTCCCTTGGCTGTGAATGGGGGGGGTATGGAATAACGGTCAATGCTATCGCGCCGACCGTCTTTCGTTCGCCACTTACGGCGTGGATGTTTGGTGACGATGAAAAAGCTGTAAACGTGCGAACAGGATTTCTAGCACGCGTACCGGTTGGACGGCTTGGCGAACCAGAAGATCTGGCCGGCCCGCTGCTGTTCCTTTGCTCGCGGGCATCGGACTTTCACACCGGTCACACCATCTATGCCGATGGTGGATACACAGCAGGATGAACCGGATTGCAGTCATTGGCGGCGGCTTGATGGGAGCTGGCATAGCACAGGTCTTTGCTGCTGCGGGGCGTGAGACGATAGTTTTTGAACCCAGTGACGAGGTTCGGGTCTCGGTCGTTCAGCGGGTTGCTGACAACCTAAAATCTACCGGCTGTGACAGCTCCGCTGCTGCTCTGATCGCTGTAACCGGCAACTTGGCTGAAGCGGTGGGAGACGCGTATTTTGTGACCGAGGCTGCGCCCGAGAAACTGGAGCTGAAGCGCAGCATATTTGCTGACCTTATTAGTCACGCACCACGCGAATGCATCTTGGCGAGCAACAGTTCTGTTATCCCTATCACACGGATCTCCGAAGGCTTATACACCGCCGAACGCATGGTAGGCACGCACTGGTGGAACCCACCCTACCTTGTCCCCCTGGTTGAAGTAATCCAGGGCGAACAAACTTCTAACGCAACCATTGCCGCAACCATGACACTACTTACCGAAGTAGGCAAAAGTCCTGCCCATGTAGTCAAAGACACCCCCGGCTTCGTAGCCAACCGCCTACAACATGCGCTGTGGCGGGAGGCTATCGCAATGGTGGCTGAAGGCATCTGCGATGCGGCGACGCTCGATGCATGCGTGAAGAACAGCTTCGGCCTGCGCCTGCCTGTACTAGGACCGCTCGAGAATGCGGACTTGGTCGGTCTCGATCTCACACTCGACATTCACAAGACGATGATGCCTGAACTTGATCGTCACGCTGTTCCACACTCCTTCCTGGAGGCAAAGGTAGCCAACGGTGATTTGGGATTCAAATCGGGACAGGGCTTTCGCAGTTGGACTAATGAAGAAATGCAGCAGTTACGCAAGCAATTGGCGGACCATTTGGTGGCCGCGCAACAACGGAGGGAGAGCACATGACCAAGAGCCCAGTTACCAGGCAGGAGTGGCAGGCGGTTCTGATCCTCTCCCTAGGGTTTGGTCTGGTCGGCATCGACCGCTTTCTGATTTCGACCATGTATCCCACAATCGCTAAGGAACTAGACCTTGGCTATGGCGACATCGGTTCGATTACGGGGGCGCTGGCGCTGGCGTGGGGCGTGGCTGCGCTGATCATGGGCAACCTTTCGGACCGAATTGGTCAGCGCCGTGTATTGGTCGGATCGCTGATCGTCTTTTCGCTGCTGATCGGCGGCAGTGGCCTAGCGGCCGGGCTTGGCGGACTACTGCTGGTCCGTGTCGTCATGGGTTTTGCAGACGGTGCCTTTACGCCCGCCAGTATCGCTGCGACTGTCAACTCCTCCCCGCCTGAACGCCATGGCCGCAATGTCGGATTTCAGCAAACGATGCTGGTGCTGTTCGGGCTCGGCCTTTCGCCGCTGCTCGTCGGGTTCCTGCTGCGCGAAGGCGTAGACTGGCGCTACATCTTTCTGATCTTCACCATTCCAGGCCTTCTGATCGCCTGGGCAACCTGGCGGATCATTCCAGAATCCCCGAAGCGCGACGCTGAAAGCAGCAGTGTGAGCGATTGGCTCGCCGTATTGGGTCACCGTAATATCTGGCTTTTGATGGGTGGCATGTTCTGCTGGCTGACCTGCTTGATTATCACAAGCGCCTTCATGCCCAGCTATCTGGTCGATCATCTCAAGTTGAGCGACCTGCAGATGGGTAGTATAATGTCCTCGATTGGCTTCGGCGCCATGGCAGGTACAATCATCCTTTCCTGGTTGTCTGACCTGATTGGACGCAAGCCAGTGATGATCTTGGGCTCGATTGGTGCACTGGCGGGGTTGCTCCTCTTGAATCAGACTGGCGCCAGCGTACCGACACTGTTCGCGATCCTGTTCATGATTCACTTCTGCAACAACGCGCTGATCACCATGACAGTCGGCCCTATCGCCACAGAAACCGTTCCGATGGCACTCATGACCACGGCATCCGGAATGGTCATCGCAGCAGGTGAAATCCTGGGTGGCGGACTTGCACCGATCATTGGTGGCCAGGTCGCAGAACGCTTTGGCATTGATCACATACTGTGGCTGCCAATTATCATGATGGGCGTGGGCATACTGCTTTGCCTTGCGCTCAAGGAAACACATCCGGGGAAGGCACGGGCATGAACAATAAGGTCATTATCACTTGCGCGATCACGGGCGGCATTCACACGCCGACCTTGTCTGACGCGCTGCCGTATACACCAACCGATATTGCCGATCAGGCTATAGCTGCTGCGGAAGCTGGTGCCGCGATCCTACATCTCCACGCTCGTGATCCGCAAACCGGAGCGCCAACTGGCAATCCCGAAGTTTACAAACGGTTTCTGCCAGTGATTAAGCAGGCCACCGATGCTGTGGTTAACATCACCACCGGCGGCAGCCCGGACATGTCGCCGGAAGACCGACTGGCTGCCGCGCTTGCATTTTCGCCTGAGATGTGTTCGCTCAACATGGGAAGCATGAACTTCTCGTTTCACGGCATGGGCGGCAAGATCACCGACTGGAAATTCCCTTGGGAAAAACAATACATTGCTGACAGCGAGAAATTCATCTTCCGCAACACCTTTGCTGATATCGCTCGCAACTACGAATTGCTGGCTGATCACGGCACTCGCTTCGAGCATGAATGCTACGATATCGGACATCTCTACAATCTTGCGCATTTTGTAGATAAGGGCATCGCAAAGCCCCCCTTCTTTATCCAGTCAATCTTTGGTATCTTAGGCGGTATTGGGGGTGATTTGGACAATGTCATGTTCATGCGACGGACTGCCGACCGTTTGTTCGGATCCGACTATGTCTGGTCAGCTCTTGGCGCCGGCAAATTCCAAATGCCGGTTATCACGCAAGCAGCGATGCTCGGCGGTAATGTTCGCGTTGGCCTGGAGGATAGCCTCTTTATAGGGCGCGGCAAGCTGGCCAACTCGAATGCCGAGCAGGTCGAGAAGATTGTTCGCATTCTGAATGAAATGGGGCTCGAACCCGCAACGCCGCAAGAAGCTCGAGCAATACTCGGACTCAAGGGCGCTGACCGCACTAACATCTGAAATACGAAAAAGATTATGGCCCAGAAGCTTTATCCCAATGCAGCAGCCGCGCTTGACGGTTTGCTTAAGAACGACTTGCATATCGCCTGCGGCGGCTTCGGCCTCTGCGGAATTCCCGAGCGCTTGCTCGATGCTGTTCGTGACAGCGGCATGACAGGTCTCACCTTTTATTCGAATAACGCTGGGATCGACAACGAAGGCATCGGCAAGCTGCTGCGTACGCGGCAGGTGAAGAAGATGGTTTCCAGCTATGTTGGCGAGAACAAGGAGTTCGAGCGCCAGTACCTGTCGGGCGAGCTGGAAGTCGAATTCTGTCCGCAAGGCACTCTGGCCGAGCGGATGCGTGCCGGGGGTGCCGGAATTCCAGGCTTCTATACCAAGACAGGCGTGGGAACGCTCGTGGCCAAGGAGAAGGAAGTCAAAATTTTCGATGGAGAGGAATACATCATGGAGCGCGGCATCGTTGCCGACCTGGCTCTAGTCAAAGCTTGGAAGGCGGACACAACCGGCAACGTTATATTCCGCAAGACTGCCCGCAACTTCAACGTACCCGCAGCCACTTGCGGCAAGGTCTGCGTGGTCGAAGTCGAGGAAATCGTTGAGCCTGGTAGCCTTGATGCAGATGCGATCCACCTGCCTGGCGTCTACGCCCAGCGGTTGGTCGTGGGCAGCCCATACGACAAGAAGATCGAATTTCGCACCACTCGAGCCACGGATGCCGCCTGATGAATACGCATGATGAAATTGCACGGGGCTGGAGCCGCGACCAGATGGCTGCCCGCGCTGCGCAGGAACTGCGTGACGGCTATTACGTGAATCTGGGCATTGGTATCCCAACGCTTGTGGCTAACCACGTACCAGCTGGGATCACCGTGACACTGCAATCGGAAAACGGCATGCTCGGGATCGGCCCATTTCCGACCGAGGACGGAGTTGATGCCGACCTGATCAACGCCGGCAAACAGACGATCAGCGAGCTGCCGCACTCAGCGTATTTCGACTCTGCGCAGTCCTTCGCAATGATCCGCGGCGGCAAGATTGATCTGACCGTACTCGGAGGGATGGAAGTGTCCGAAAAGGGCGACATTGCCAATTGGATGGTACCTGGCAAGATGGTCAAGGGCATGGGTGGGGCGATGGATCTCGTCGCCGGGGTCAAGAAGATCATCGTCGTGATGGAACACTGCGCCAAAGATGGTAGTCCCAAGTTCATTCCCGAATGCACTCTCCCGCTGACGGGGCGCAATGTGGTGGACATGATCATCACGGACCTCGCAGTCTTGCAAAGATCGGACCACGTAAGTCCATTCCGGCTGATTGAGCTAGCACCAGGCGTCACACCAGAAGAAGTGCGCTCCAAGACATCTGCAAATTTCATTAATTGAAAGATTTAGAAGACAATGACTGGAGTGGTTATAATCGCGGCCAAGCGAACGGCCGTTGGCAGCTTCATGGGAGCCTTGGCTCCGTTACAGGCACATGAACTGGGAGCGTTGGCAATAAGCGCAGCCCTAGATCAAGCGCATGTCGCCCCAGCTGAAGTTGATGAGGTAGTAATGGGCAACGTACTAACTAGCGCGCTGGGTCAGGGGCCGGCCCGCCAGGCAGCTATCGGCGCCGGTATTCCAGCCGACGCAACCGCGCTCACCGTCAACCAAATATGTGGTTCCGGACTGCGTGCGGTCGCACTAGGAGTACAAGCGATCATGACTGGCGATGCACGCATCGTAGTTGCTGGTGGACAGGAAAGCATGTCCAACTCGGCCCATGCGCAGCAACTAAGAAACGGATCTAAGATGGGTCATGTCAACCTAATCGACACTATGCTCAAGGATGGCCTCACCGACGCCTTCGATGGCGAGCATATGGGCCTACATATGGACCGCCTCGCGACTGAACTAAAAATTACCCGCGAAAGCCAGGACCGCTTCGCTTGCGAGTCACAGAACCGAGCGGAGACGGCGCGTAACACAGGACGTTTCCGTGACGAGATCGTTCCGGTTACGATCAAGCACCGAAAGGGCGATCAGGTGGTAGACACCGATGAATACATTCGTGATGCTGTGACAGTCGATTCCTTGAGTGCGCTAAAGCCAGCATTCGACAAGATGGGCACTATCACCGCCGCCAACGCGTCCGGCATCAACGATGGCGCAGCAGCTTTAGTGCTCATGTCAGCCAAGGAGGCAGCCGCCCGGGGGGCGAGCGTCCTAGGACATATCCGCAGCTGGGCTACATCGGGGGTGGCGCCTGCACGTTTCGGCATCGGCCCTGTACCGGCGGTGCGTAAGGCGCTCGATAAGGCCGGCTGGGCAGTCACTGATCTTGACCTGATTGAGGCGAACGAGGCATTTGCTGCACAGGCCCTAGCCGTCGCACGCGAATTGGGCCTCAACGAAGAGATCGTTAATGTCAACGGCGGTGCAATTGCCATTGGGCACCCAATCGGCGCGTCGGGCGCCCGCGTGCTAACGACGCTCCTTTACGAGATGCAAAAGCGTAACGCCAAGAAGGGCCTCGCTACATTATGCATCGGCGGTGGCATGGGCATCGCGATGTGTATCGAGCGCTTCTAATTTCTCGGGTAGAGAGTTGCAGCATAAGATCTCTTCATACGCGCAAAAAGCAATGTTCGTTTTGCGGTGCCTTGCAGGGACACGCCCGATACGCAGGTACCGAAAATATTTTATGCGAGAAGCTGGGTGTTGAAACAACTTAAAATTTACTGACGCAAGGAAACGGCAATGACAACGAGGCGCCATGCCAAGGTATCGAAGATCCGGAACGACAGCGGGTCCAATGAGCCAATTCCCGAAAACATAACCTTGTTTATGATGGAGGGAGCCTGGCAGCGCGAAGCCCATTCTGGAAAAATTGTACAATGGAGCCTGGGGATTTTAGCGGTAATAGCCCTTGGAGTGATACAAATCGGCACATGGTAATTAGAGGTCCAGCCTCACTTCTTTCTCTGCCCCCTATGGGCTTATAAGTCGTTCTCTCAATTGCTTCGAAATTAACGATATCACCTTGATATATGGCTTGTCGCATAACTCACCCCAGCAATCCTTAGCTTATGCCGATGACCTGATATTGGGCATGTGCGACATTCGCGTATGTTTGACGAAAATACCAAAAAGCCATCGCGTGATCCCGCTGCTTCGACAGCCATCAACGGCGTGGACCTACCCGCGTGGGTGTATGCAAAGCCTGAGCCTGTGGCTCACGCAGCAGAGCCGCAAGCGCCGGTAGATGCCACAGACGATCTACTGACCAGAGCAGAGGTGGCGCGATATCTGCGCGTCTCTGACCGCACGGTGTCGCGCCTCATTCGCACAGGCCAATTGCCCGCATCACGCATCGGACGAGCCGTCCGGATTCGACAATCAGACCTGCTCGATATGCTTAATGAAAAGCCCATTAATTCTAGTGGTTTATGCACATGTCGTGAATAAGCATAGCCCCATACAGGGTTCTAATAATAGTATACTTACTCACGAATATTACCTATTGTCCGCTCCAGTCCTCACGAGGTTCAGATGACCCATAACGACCAACATAAACCCACCCTTGCAAATGCGCTTGTTGCGCTATTGGAGGCGCCGCTGACCGACATCCAGAAGCGCGACACGCGCAGCGCCGTTATGACATTCTGCAAAGCGCTGGGTCTGTCGCCTGATGAAGTGCCTGCGAGCCCCATATATATCCGGCGTAAATTGGAAGGCATATCATATGTTGCGCTTGGATATTCCAAGGGCCGCTGGGCGAATGTCAAAACCGGTGTAGCGCGCGCCGTTGGTCTTGTGGGCAAAAGCTATCCGAGCCGCAACACAACTAAGCTGCTGCCTAAATGGGCTGCGCTTTTGAAGATGCTGCCGGCGTCCCTTAAACGGAAAGTTTCCGCGTGCGCGCGGTATCTCAGTGGCCTTGGTTTGGATGCAGATGCTGTGTCATTGACTGACCTACATAGCTATCGCGATACCATATTGAACGATCGTATGCGTGCAAATGCCGAGCAGGCATGGGACCATTTTTTGTGGGCGTGGAACCGAGCAGTCGTTCAATTTCCAGACACATGGCCGCAAATCATAATCCCGCGTGCCGAGAAGCGCGAAGTTTATGTCTATCCGTTCGCATACTTCCCACCATCGTTCGAGGCGGATGTGAACGCTTATGCTGATCGCATGCGTAATGTGAACTTGGACGACGATGGGCCTGTGCGTCCTTCCCGGCCTGCGACCATTGCAACTCGAACCCGCCAGTTAAGGACTGCTGCATCCGCTCTTGCGCGGTCCGGCGTTGACCCTGCGACCATTACCGGCATCGCCCGTTTGGTCGAGGTCGAAAACTTCAAGCTGGTTTTGCACTTTCACATGGAGAGGGCTGGCGGCAAAACGTCCGCCGGTGTCGCGCAAATGGCAGCCTGCTTGCGCAATGCTGCCCGCCACTACGTTAAGGTGGATGATGAGCATGACCGTAAGATCAGTGCTTTGTGCAAAAGGGTATCTGTGCAGACAGGCGGGCTTACGGCCAAGAACCGTGAGCGGCTTCGGCCGTTTGATGATGCTGAGCTTGTAAGGCAGTTCCTATGCCTGCCAGACACCATTCGGCAGCAAGTGGAGCGCGATAAGCGAGCGCCGGCACAAAAGGCGGTGTTGGCACAGGTGGCAGCCGCAATCGCTTTGCTGCAGGCAACACCTATCCGCAAAGCCAATCTTTGCGCGATCGATATTAACCGGCACCTCAAACAGCAGCGCAAAGAGGTTCATCTGGTCATTTGCGAAAGCGAGACCAAAAACAGGCATCCGGTTGATTTTAACATCCCGGAATATGCCTTGGATATCCTGCGCTGGTATATGAAAGAGTATCGACCCCATCTGATGCGTGAACCAACTGATGCCTTGTTCCCAGGGCGTAATGGTCAGCACAAGACGGCCCATACGCTTGGCCTGCAGATTAAAAAGATCGTCTTTGAGTTTACCGGCCACACGTTCAACGTTCATCTGTTCCGGCACTTTGCTGGCAAGGTGTTCCTCGACCAGCAGCCGGGTAATTATGAGGTAGTACGGCAGGTCCTCGGACACAAACGGCTGGATACTACGACGAGCTTCTACTCCGGGGCAGAAGCAAAGCGGGCAAGCGCCATGTTCAACAATGTGGTTGATACGCTGCGCGCGCAACATGCACCCGTTGCCTCCAAGCGGAGGTCGGACAAATGAGCGGCGGTCGGTATGGACCGAACAAGACGCCGGAGCGGCGGTGCATGCCACTTGCGCTTTGGCCGGAGGCTGACCGCACTGTCTGGCAAAATGCGCTGACCCCGGGGACCATTCTTGACGATCACCTTGGGGCATTGGCGCATCTGTCCGTTGCGTCCAATTACAAAGTTGAACGCGGATATGGGCGGTTTTTGACCTACTGCAAAATACATGAGCCTGACTGCCTACAGGCGGCTCCTGCGGAACGTATTAGCCCACAGCGGGTAAGGTCGTATATCAACCACCTCACTGACATAGGTAACAGCACGCAAACCATCATGGCCCGGCTGCAGGATCTGGGTAGCATGGCGTCTCTGTTCGCGCCTGAGCGGGACTGGTCGTTTATCAATCGCCTCGCAAGCCGCATCCGCGCGCGTCACAAACCTGCCCGCGAGAAAAGCCGCATATTGATGACCGATGAGTTGGCGCAGCTTGGCTATGACCTCATGCATGCCGCGCAAGGGAACGACAGCATATCGGATGCCGTGCAATATCGCGATGGGCTCATGATCGCCTTGCTTGCCTACGTCCCCATCCGGCGCAAGAACTTCACCGCGCTTGAAATCGGCAGCAGCATTGTGCGGCGGCAGGGTCAGTGGTTTATCCAACTCACCCCTGAACAAACTAAAACCCATGCATGGTTCGAGACGACACTGCCGCCAGCGCTTGAGCCATATCTGCAGCGCTACCTCGACTTCTATCGTCCAATGCTGGTGGCCTGCACAGGCCGCTGGCAGAAGCCAACAGGCGATTTCCTTTGGATCTCCAAACATGGGTCGCCCATGACGCAGGATGGTCTCTACAGCCGTATATGCCGGCACACAGGCGAACGGTTCGGGGAGCACTGCTCGCCGCACATGTTCCGCGACGCGGCAGCCTCAACGCTGGCAACCGAGGCGCCTGAGTATGTCCGGTTGGCAGCGCCGCTGCTCGGACACCGCAGCTTCCAAACTACCGAGAAGTACTACCGTCAAGCCAAGGCCCAAGAGGGGCATGACAGATTTACACAAGCAATTACCGCACTGAGGGGAGAAGGATGATGGCTAAAACAAACTCAATGACGGCTGAAGATATTCTGGCGTTAGCTGATCACATTATTTTGCCAGATGCGAAAGCGTTCAAGGAGCTCGCCAATCAGCATAAGCTCAACGATGAACAGGCTTGGGCGCTTACCCGAACCGTCACAAACGCGGTCGAAAAAGTGAAGCACCACGGAAGAAAACGATCCGCCGTTCCAGATGCCGATATACTTACAGAACGAGCAGAAACTATTCTTGATCTTCTAAAAAAGCTTCACAAACAGATTACAATCGGGCGCGAGACCTTGCAACATATCCAGCCGCCCGAAAACCTCGGGCTACTTGGTTCATTGCTATCATTCCAAGCACTTAACGAGCTGAACCCCAAAATCAAGTTCGAACTCGATGTAAGCGATTTTGTCGCTGATCAAACGCGTCTAAAATTACCCAAGGGCGTACTCGACGTCGAGCGCTACTTTGCGCAACCCAAACAGATGTTTGATTTAGAAAATAGGGCTGACATACTCATTTTCATTGTTGATAAAATGTGTGCGCAATTTGAGAGTTACCTGATCGAAAGGCGTCAGAATAAGGGCGGTGCACCAAGCAATTGGGTCCGAGATACCATCTTATTTGATCTAGCGTGTGATGCTAGCCGAATTCTCGGAAAGCGCCCGACGTCGTCGGTCGAGGGCTCTTTTGATAGGCTATGCAAAGATGTATTTGGCGCGATTGGGTTTGAGCCCGTAGATCAACATTCTGCTGTTGTCCGAATGCTCAAAAAATACCGCGACGAGGTTAAGTTTTGGAACGCTAACGAATGACGCGCTACGCTTTTATTTGCACAACCATGTTCGGAAATCATCTGGTTCTGCCAATGGCAGGGGCATTCAAATCTGACATCGTTTATGCATGTCCAGTGCAACCCGCCCGAATCAGACAAGCGAGAGAGAACCCGCTGTTAGCGGCATTTCGCAACGCGTCGAGTTGGTTGCGTTTGATGGACAGCTGCCCGTTTCAGACGCTGAACTTGATGCGCTTGAGCAGCTTTTGGGCGCTGATTTGCGCGACATATTTTCCCAATAACCCACCAGCCCTCACTAC